>Ga0206959_10123_pt2 | contig 19158 bp, 17 predicted proteins | sample Alteio_BWOrgHeat_31_FD_152971 | JGI IMG/M metagenome (GOLD analysis project Ga0206959, IMG submission 152971) | Enriched cells from forest soil in Barre Woods Harvard Forest LTER site, Petersham, Massachusetts, United States -... | ecosystem: Environmental > Terrestrial > Soil > Temperate forest >...
GAAGGTAGACAGCCTCGTTCAGATCGGCCATGCCTGCACGGTTGGCGAAGACAACATCATCTGCGCCCAAACAGGTCTTGCCGGGTCCACGGTGCTGGAAAAGAATGTTCTGCTCGCCGGGCAGGTCGGCGTCTCCGGCCATCTCACGATTCACGAAGGGGCCATCGTTTATGCACAAAGCGGCATTGGCGGCGACATCCCGGCCAATGCGCGGTACTCCGGCTCGCCTGCTTTCGAAGCGGGCGACTGGCTGCGCGCGGCAACCGGCTTTCAGAAGTTGCCCGAGCTTCTGCGGTCGGTTCGCGAATTGAGGAAACGTATCGAAGAGATTGCGTCAAAGCTTTGAATGAACAAAGACATGAACCAGCCACCTCCCCGTAAGAACCGCCCCCCGCTCGCATACATGAACGGTGATTTCCTGAAAGGCCATGATTCCCGTTCCCTGCGGATTTTGTCGGAATACCTGGAGCCGCAGTCGCATTTCCGCAAACAGCGAATCCGCGACACGATCGTCTTCTTCGGTTCGGCGCGAATCACCGAAGACGGCCCGCTCGGCCGCTATTATAAGGAAGCCCGGATTCTGGCGGAGAAGCTAACCACCTGGGTCAAGAAGACTTTTCGCGAGCGCACCTACCGCTATGTGATCTGTTCGGGTGGTGGACCGGGAATTATGGAAGCCGCCAATCGGGGCGCCGCCGATGCGCGCGGAAAAACTATCGGCCTCAACATCGGCCTTCCCTTCGAGCAGTTCCCCAACCCCTGGATCACGAACGAGCTCAACTTCGAGTTTCATTACTTCTTCATGCGCAAGTTCTGGTTCGCCTACCTTGCGAAAGCGCTGGTCGTATTTCCCGGCGGTTTCGGAACCATGGACGAACTTTTCGAGATTCTTACTCTGGTACAAACCCGCAAACTCACGAAAAAGATCACCATCGTTCTATATGGCAGCGCTTTCTGGAAAGAAGTACTTAACTTCGACGCGCTCGTAAAACACGGGACCATCTCACCGGCAGACCTCGAGTTGTTCCAGTTTGCAGACAGCCCGGACGAGGCCTTGAAGATCCTTCAGTCCCGGCTCGTGGTTCAGCCGGAAATTGCGACCGAGGAATTACCTGCAATCTCCCACACCGCAAAACCGAACGAGCCTTTACCCGACGGAGAATGGTAGGGAGCCGTCGCCTGTGAAGTCGAAAGCACTATGGATTGGGCTTGGCCTTGTTGTGTTGGACGCCGATCTTGTATTGACGCGCCCAACGGGGATGCTTGTCCTTTTACTGACATCCGGCCTCGCGATCTGGGGTCTGGTGCTGCTTGGAACCTTTTTGATTCGGCGGTCGCGCATTATCTGGCGCCTGCGTAACCGGCTGATTGTTACCTACGTTTTTATCGCCGTCGTGCCAACAGTTCTTCTGCTTGCCCTGGTATTCTTCGGCGGCTATCTTGTGGTCGGCCAGATGGCGGCATACCTGGCGGCTACGGCGCTTGAACGGAGAGCCGACACGCTGTCCAGTTCGGCCCGGCTCCTTTGTCAAACTTCTGAAGCAGCACGCACCCAGCAGGCCACCGCGATCGCCGCGGTTCTGGAGAAACAACTCCCGGGGCTCGAGGTATTCGTTTCCGGCCGGCAGAATTTCCATTCGCCGGAGGAGAGCAAGCTGCAAGCCCCGAACGAAGCGTGGCGCGACTATACCGGAACTATGACCCGCGACGGACGGCAATGGAGCACCGCGATTTCACGCAGCAACGGCGTGACGGCTGTCCTGATGGCCCCGGTTACTCCGGAAGTGTTGGAGACCATGACGCCCGGCCTTGGTTCCTATCTGACACGGCCGGCGGCCACCTCGGGCGGAGCAGGCAGAGCCGAAGTTGATCCTTCGGCCCCCCGCAGCGTGGGGGCGGTACCTCCCGCGGTCAACGTGCTGGACCAGCAAGTCCCCTGGCCGGTGCAGGTGCCGATGGCTTTTTGGGACCGCCCCAATCAGACACGGGCCGCTACGTTCGCCCTGATCACGACAAGACCCTCCGCAGTCCTGGGGACGGTATTTGAAAGCAGCATCGATTTTGGACAGAACATCCTGATTGCCTTCGTTGTGATTGCCGCGATGTTCGCTTTTGTCCAACTCATCTCCCTGTTAATCGGCGCGTTCATGACGCGGACTATCACCGGCGCGGTCCATAACCTGTATGCGGGTACTCTACGGGTCTCCGGAGGGGATTTTTCCACCCGTGTTCCGGTCAAAGGTAAGGATCAGTTAGCGGAATTGGGAAGATCCTTCAATGAGATGACCGAGCAATTGGAAAAGCTGGTCGCGGTCGCCAGAGAGAAGGAGCGAATGCAATCGGAACTCGCCATCGCCAGCGAAGTCCAGCAGAAGCTTTTTCCCCGCACCGCGCCTGCGCTGCGTAATCTTTCCCTCTGCGGAGTATGCGAGCCGGCCCGCACGGTATCCGGCGACTATTACGATTACCTTGCCATTCCGGGGGGCCGGGTGGCAATGGCGATCGGGGATGTGGCAGGAAAAGGGATCTCGGCGGCGTTGTTAATGGCTTCTATCCAGTCCATCATGAGAACCCAGTTGGATGAAGCAGCCCTGCGCCACGCCGCCCCTGGCACCCGCCACATGGTGGCGCAGCTGAATCGCCAGCTTTACGCAAGTACGTCGTCGGAGAAGTACGCCACCTTCTTCTTTGCTCTGTATGACGAAGCGTCACGGTTGTTCACCTATACCAACGCCGGGCATCTCCAGCCACTGTTGATTCAGGGGAACCGGGCGACTCTGCTCGAAGTAACCGGGACCGTCGTAGGCGCATTCCCGTTTATTGAGTACGGCGAGGAAACCGTCACGCTCGGCACGGGCGATTTGTTGGTTTCATACACCGATGGCGTCACAGAGCCGGAAAACGCATACGGCGAGGAGTTTGGCATCGAGCGGCTGCAGGAGACCGTGCAGCGCCATCAACATCTGGAAACTCCGGAAATTGCGGCGAAAGTGATGGAGAGCGTCCGTCAATGGAGCGGCGCGCCGGAACTGCCCGACGATATGACCATACTCATCGCACGTGGGCTGGCATGACCAGACCATATAGAGTCCTGACACCGCTGCAGATGGGCGCTGTTGACCAGGCCACCAGCGCCGCCGGTATCCCCGGCCTTGTGCTGATGGAGAACGCTGCGCACCGGGTAGTAGAGTACATGGTCCGTCGATTTTCTCCTCTGCGTGATTACGCGATCACCGTCGTCTGCGGAAAAGGCAACAACGGCGGCGACGGTCTCGCGATCGCCCGTCAGTTGCATACGCGATTCCGGCCGCGCGCTTTACATGTAGTTCTGACCGAAGAGGGGCTGAAAGGGGACGCGGCACAAAATCTCGCAATGCTTCATGCCTGCGGCCTCCGTGAGCAGCAAACGTTTCCGCCGGAGTCAACGCTGATTGTCGATGCAGTTCTGGGAACCGGCCTCGAAGGCGCTGCCAGCGGACCCGCGCTGGAAGCGATACGTGCGATCAATAGAACGCGCGCCGCTGTGCTGGCGGTCGATATTCCGTCAGGGCTTTCCGGCTCCAGCGGTGTTCCACCGGGAGAATACGTTCGGGCCGACGCGACAGTGACCTTCACCGCGCCGAAGCTCTGTCATGTGATCCCGCCCGCGTCACGGCTGATGGGTGAGTTAGTGATCGCTCCTATCGGAACGGACCCACGCCTGTACGAAGACGACGAAACCATCCGCCTCGGGTGGATCACCCCCGAGTTCATTGCCCCGCTGTTCGCGCCCCGCAAGCCGGATGCGAACAAAGGGAGCTACGGCCATGCGTTAATTGTCGCCGGGTCGCCTGGAAAACCAGGAGCGGCTGCGATGGCGGGAATGGCCGCGCTGAGGGCAGGCGCCGGGCTCGTGACCGTCGCAGCTCCGGAATCGGTCGTTGGCACGATCGCGGCGATGTGTCCGGAGATCATGACAGAGCGGCTGCTGCGTATTACGGAACTCGCGGCAACAAGGACCGTAACCGCCATCGGGCCGGGTATTGGAACCAGCGACGAGACGCGCAGCCTGATCCAGGAGGCGTTTGCAAACCTTGATAAGGCGCTGATTGTCGACGCCGATGGTTTGAATTGCCTGGCAGGTACGCCGTGGACAGGCGGTGCCGCGCTGCGTGTATTGACCCCGCATCCCGGTGAAATGAGCCGATTGACGCAGCGGAGCATTGCTGAAATCCAGAAAGATCGGATCGCAGCCGCGAGGGGTCTCGCTTGCGAGCGCAATGTTTGCGTTGTTCTAAAAGGCGAAGCCACCGTTATTGCGTGGCCGGACGGCGAGGCATGGATCAATCCAACCGGCACACCCGCAATGGCGACCGGTGGTACGGGCGATGTCCTCACTGGAATGCTCGCCGGTCTGCTGGCGCAATTTCCCGGAGATGCCCGGCGCGCCGTTGCAGGCGCCGTCTATCTGCATGGACGTGTGGGCGAACTGGCCGCACGCCAGTTAGGCGAACAACCCGTCATCGCAACTGACCTGCTCCGCCACTTTCCGGAAGGCATTCGTGGAATCACGCAAGTTCGCGACGAACTCTGAAGAAGAGACGATCGCCCTGGGCCGCCAGCTTGCGCCCGAGCTTTCGGGCGTTGTCCTGTTGATCGGCGATCTTGGGGCAGGGAAGACGACTCTGGCGAAAGGCATCGTGGAAGGGTCCGGTGCAGCAGAAGTCGAGGCCGTGTCCAGCCCGACCTACACGCTGATTCACGAATACGGAAATGTCCACCACGTCGATCTCTACCGCCTCGATGAAGAGCGGGAAGTCGCGCGGCTGGGCCTTGAGGAATTGTTCGACCGCGGCGGCCTCATCCTGCTGGAGTGGGCTGAGCGCTTCCCCCGGTTGCTGCCGGTCAATCGAACGGAAATTCGCCTGCGCCGGACGGGTGACGACTCGCGAGAAATTACCGTGTCAGTCACGCGTTAGGATCGAAGGATGCCCCGGGCGCGCCTGAATCACCCCGCTCTTTCGCAGATCGCCACAACTCCGGAAATCCTTCGCCTTCTCATGGCTAACGTGTCCGAGGAGCAGTCGTCGTGGGCGCCGGCTCCCGGCCGTTACTCCATTGCGGAGGTGCTGGAGCATCTTTCGCACGTGGAAGGGCACTGCTTCCGCCACCGCCTCGAAAAAATTCTGGCGGAAGACAATCCAGAGGTAGAGCCCTACGACCAAAATGCTTTTTATGCGCAGGGCATGTATTCGGGACGCGATGCGGAGGAATCTTTCGCCCATTTTGAAGAGCAGCGCGACGACAATGTCGTCCTTCTCTCAACCCTCGATCCCGATTCACTTAAGCGCACGGCGCGCCATGCGGCAATTGGGTCGATCACTCTGGATAACATGCTGCACGAGTGGGCATTCCACGATCTGGCCCACGTCAGGCAAATTACGGAACTGGTGAGAGCCCAGGTCTACTATCCAAATCTTGGCCCGGCAAAGGAACAATACAGCGTTCGGCCCTGAGCTATCGCTGGCCGCGAATCAGTCGGGATATATCGTCACGCTCTAACCGCTCAAAAGCCTCGGCGGTGCCTTCGCGGTTTGCCGACGGCTGGTTCTGGCTCATCTTCCACTTGCCTTCCATTCGTGTGACGCGAAGCTCGATCCCCACAATCGCGCGAAGTAAACCCTCGGTGTAACTGGATGGCGCATCGCCTGGTCTCCATGGCTGCGGCTCGGACGCCTCGTGTTCAGCCGTCAGTTGTTCCAGGAACGCCAATAAACGCTCGGTTTCGTGATAGACGGTCAATTCACCCCATACATGGACAACGGCATAATTCCACGTGGGCACCACGCGACCATGTTCCTGTTTCGTCGGGTACCAATTGGGGCTGACATAAGCGTTGGGGCCCTGAAAGATGGCCATTGCTTCCGCGGCTGGTTCCAGCCGCTGCCATTGCGAATTCGCCCGCGCCAGATGGCCGCGCAGCAAACCCTTTTCGGCATCGGCCAAAAGCGGAAGGTGGTTCGCTTCAATACCCCGCGGCCCATACGTAACCAGCGCCGCAAGCGGATGCGAACGCATCAGGGCATGTAATACTTCCGGCCTCTCCTCTTTGAAGTGCTGTGGTAAATACATGCGTTACCGCGGCATGTTGTAGAGGAAAGTCATCTGCAACACGATCCGATCTCCACGAAAATCCGCCGGGAGCGGTGGAAAGGGATTGGATGCGCTGATAGCCGCCACTGCGGCCTGATCCAGCGCCCGCGCCCCGCTTTGTCCGGAGAAAACAACCTTGGTGACGCTGCCGACCTTCACAATGGAAAACTGCAGAGCCACCTGCCCACGCTGGCCGAGCCGAGCCGCTTCCGGATAAACCGCGAACCAATTGCGTCGCACCGCTGCCAGAACCTGCAGCATATAGGGACGGAAATCGACCCCCATCGGATCGCTCTTGAGTTCGAGATTCGATCGTGGACGTCCCGCAGAGGGCGGCAGATTCAAACCCGGACCTGCCCCGCCTTCATCCAGACCCAGATCCCCCACAGCCAGCCCGGTCGACCCGCCATTATGCGAAAGGCTTCGCACCGCCTCCTGAACCGAAGTGTTGGGAACCTGAATCAATCCCGTGGGCCTGGCCGGACCGGCATCCCGCGCCACTTCCTCCAGCGCCGGCTTCGGCGTCTCGACTTTGGGCGGCGCTGGTGCAACAATCGTTGGTTGCTCCGCCACCACAGGATTTTTGATTTTTGGCGGTTCAACCGCCGTGGGAGGGGGTGAAGGTGGCGTGGCAGGCGGCTGCACAGCGGGCGGCGCGGGCGTACCCTTTTGAGCGGCTGGTGCGGGCGCAGGAGCTCGAAGAACCGGCCGCGGCGCGATCGACTCCGCGCTTAATTCTTTACTTATGGGTTTTTTATTCGGCGCTTTCTGTGTCAGTTCCGGAGGTAAGTAGAGATGCGTAACTCGCGGCACATAGGCACGCGGCGGAAGCTGATAAGTTCGCAGATCTTCATGGTAGAAAAACAGAACAATTATCGCCACCAAATGGCAGGCGAGCGAGCCCACCGCCGCCTGACGCCACCGGGGCCAGTCAGCGGAGTAGTCTCGCACCAAAAGAAACTTGAATTCAGGTTCCGTACTTTTAATGGCGGTGGAATGCGGCCCTAAGGTTTCCATCCGGATGCCAGCGTTCTAGAAACCACGCCTGCGTGCTCTTCGATTCTATCAATTACAGCGAGGGCGATCTCCAGAGTTCGACGCGCACGTAACCCACCCAGTTTCGGAGCCTGGCGGGTTTCCACAGAGTCCAGAAAGGCGTCGAATTGCAGTTTCAGGGGTTCAGCGGGCTCAATGGTCAGTTGTTCGAGGTCGATTCCTTGCGGACCGCCCACTGTAAATACCGCGACCGCCTGCTTTGCATAATCCACAGAAATGTATTGATTGGGCTGGAACAGCCTGAGTTTCCGAACCTTGTCCGTGGAAACCCGGCTGGCTGTCAAATTCGCTATGCAGCCATCGGAGAATTCGATGCGCACGTTCGCTATATCGGTTTTCGGGGAAAGGATGCTGATCCCGGCCGCCCGGATTTCTTTCAATTCGCCCTTCGCCAGCGCCAGCACGATATCCAGATCGTGCACCATCAGATCCAGCACAACATCGACATCCAGCGCGCGCGGCGTAAAGACGCTCATGCGATGCACTTCGAAAAACAGCGGGAGTGTCGCTCGCTGCTCGAGGGCAATCACGGCCGGATTGAATCTTTCCAGATGGCCACACTGCAGAATCCGCCCATGGCGTGCCGCGGCGTCTACCAGCCGGTCGGCTTCGGCCAGAGTTGGCGCAATCGGCTTTTCGATCAGAACATCGATGCCGGCTTCCAGTAAACGGCAGCCAATCTCGCAGTGCGCAATTGTTGGCACCGCCACGATCGCGGCATCCACCTTCCCAACGACATCCTCGTAGTTAGCTGCCGCAATAGCCTCGCCGGCGTGCTCTTCGGCTCGCGACAACTTCGAATCGACAACCAATTTCAACTCCGCCCGTGGATTCTCCCGAACCGTGCGGACATGGTTCCTGCCAAACGCTCCCGCTCCGATAACAGCGGTCCTGATCATTCCTTTTCCAAAGCCCCCATGCCAGCAATGGCGATTTTCGCCGCGTTGGCCTTATCCACCAAGATTTCGCGATCGAGCATAAGCGTCCGCCCGGCATCCACCACAAGAGCGGTTGTCCCGGTCACGACCATCACGTCAATCGTGCCCGGCCCGATCACCGGCACGTCGAACAACAAATGCCGCCGCCGCGATGAAGCTTTCACCAGGCGCAACGGTTTTCCCTCGACCAGCGAAGCCGCGCGCCGCAGCATCGCGTCGGTCCCTTCCATCGCTTCCAGCGCCACACACGCCCGATCCGCGATTGCAACGGACTGTCCCAGATCCATCGAAGCCAGCATATGCGCGATTCTCCGGCCATACTCGGCATCGCGCAGTTCGCCGGAATCCAAACGCCGTTTTGTGATGGCCCCTTCCGGAGCCAGCAACGACTTCAATAACAGCGTGGAATCCACCAGATTCACGCCTTCATCCGAAAGCACCTTCTGCAACGCGCCAATCAGTGAATCGGTATTTTTCGTCGCCACCGTTGCCAGTAGTTTCGCCAGACGCCAATCCGGGCGGATGGCAGAGAAGATCTTCGTGTGCTTCACCTGCCCGGCCATCATGATCTGCGTGATTCCTTCCTGGTGGCAAAGGTCGATTAGCCTGGTCAAGTCCCCCAGCGAAATCCAGTGGGACCGGGCCGCGGCCTTTTCGACCTCGGGCGCCGCTTCTTCCCGGATTGCGAAGGCGACGCACTCATGGCCTTCTTTCCGCGCCGTTTCCAGAGCCAGGACCGGAAAGCGTCCGTTACCGGCAATGATGCCGAACTTCATCCCTTAATAACACCGCGCGGGGAGGAAGCGATAAACACCAACAGTTCATCCAACTCCGCGCAAGGCGGGACCTCCGCGCGTATCTTTTCCACTGCCTGGGTGGTGTTCAGCCCGCCACGCGTCAGAATTCGCAGCGCCGTCTGCAGGCTCTCGATGGAATCGCGCGAAAAGCTCCGGCGTTCGAGACCGATCCGATTTGCGCCGAACACCCTGATCTCGCGGTCGCTCACCACGCTGGAAAAAGGCATCACATCCTGCGTAACCACGCTGTAGCCGCCGACAAAACTCTCTCGCCCCACGCGGCAAAACTGATGCACTCCGCTGAAGGCGCCGATGTTGGCGTTATCCGCGATTGTCACATGCCCTGCCAGCGTGACCGCGTTGGCAAGTATGTTGCAGGCGCCGATGTGACAATCGTGCGCCACGTGCACGTAAGCCATCAGCAGATTGCCATCGCCAATCGACGTGGTCAAACCGCCGCCTTCGGTGCCGCGATGGATGGTTACGAATTCGCGGATGCTGTTGCCATCGCCGATGCGGGTAAAGGCCCGTTCGCCATGATACTTCTTGTCCTGCGAAGCCACCCCCACCGTGGAGTATGGATAGAAAGTATTATCCTCACCGATAGTTGTGGCGCCTTCGACAAACACACTGGCCATGAGCCGCGTGCGGGCGCCAATTTCCACTTCGTCGCCGATAACGCAATATGGCCCGATCTCAGCGGTGGAGTCAATGCGGGCGCCAGGGTCGATAATCGCTGTAGGATGAACCGGCATTTACTGCGCCGGGCTCTCAAAACCTGGCTTTCGTTCCAGCTTGCACATCACTTCTGCTTCCGCTACGACGACGCCGTCCACCAGCGCCTTCCCGGCCATTTTGGCTACCGTGCCCTTGCGCTTAATTACCGTCATTTCCATCCGGAGTTGATCTCCTGGGACGACAGGACGCCGGAACCGGGCGGCATCCACCGAAACCAGAAATACATTCATTGTTGTTCTGTCTTCTACCGTCCGCAGGACGTGCACTCCCGCAGTCTGCGCCATCGCCTCTACGATCAGCACCCCCGGCATCACTGGAAAATCGGGAAAATGCCCCTGAAAGAATGGTTCATTCGCGGTCACGTTCTTGATTCCGACAATCCGATCTTCCGACAGCTCAACAATCCGGTCCACCAGCAGAAAAGGATAGCGGTGCGGCAGAATCTGACGAATTTCATTAACGTCAATAAGAATGGGCATGGAAAGCCCAGTATAGCGGGGGGGTCATCAAATGATTTTGGAACGCAAACGGAACTGAAAGCATCCCTGAGACAATCCTGGTATGAGGCAAGTTGTGTGCGGGGCCACGGTGTTGCTGTTTTCGCTCGCCACTGGTCTGTATGCCGCAGATAATAAAAAGAATCCGGACAAAATCGGCCAACGTAATGTCGCTTCAGGACTGAATCGCTACAGCGTGGAGCAGGAACTGGCTCTGGGCCGCCAACTGGCTGCCGAAGTAGAGAAGCAAGCGAAAATCATTACCGATCCCATCGTTGCCGAGTACATCAACCGCCTCGGCCAGAATCTCACCAGAAACTCGGATTCTGTTTTTCCGATGACTTTTCGCCTCCTCGAAAGCGACGAGATCAATGCTTTCACACTTCCAGGCGGCTACGTATTTATCAGCACCGGCCTCCTGAAACTCTCCGACAACGAAGCCGAACTGGCGTCCGTGATCGCGCATGAGCTTGCCCACGCCGCGGCTCGCCATGCCACGCGGCAAGCGACACGCAGCGATTTGATTAACGCCGGCAAGCTCCCTCTCCTGCTCACCGGCGGACTGGCCGGAATAGCTGCGCGCCAGGCGCTCGGGCCAGTCAGTGCGATGGCCTTTTATCATTTCTCGCGGGAGTACGAGACCGAGGCAGACCTTCTTGGGCTGCAATATCTGTGGAAAGCCGGCTACGACCCTACTGCCAGCGTCGATATGTTTGAGCGCGTCGAGTCAACCGAGAAAGCAAAGCCGGGCAGTGTTTCGCAACTCTTCCGCACCCATCCGCGGACTGCAGCCCGGATTGAGCAGACACAAAAGAATATCGAGGCTTTGCTGCCTTCACGGGCAGAGCACATCCTGAATACTTCTGAATACGAATCGATCCGCGAACGGCTCCTAAAGGCGTCGCCGAAATAATCCCAGCGCCGCGGCGCCCCCGAGTGGGGAACGCCGACAAAAAAACGGCTCCCCTCTTGCGGGGGAAAGCCGGCTTGGTCGAACAAAATTCCTTCAGGCCAAAGGGCTGACGGGAGTCGCTTTCTATCAGAACGTGATGCGGATTGACGCCTGAGCACGCCGTGCGGTGGATTCGCCCAGCAGGGCCTGAGTCGCCGTGATCTGCTTGTAGAGCGGGAACGGAACCAGTTTGGAGACGCCGCCCGAACTGATCAGCGAGTATTCCTGCTGATTGAGCGGGGAAGCGCCGGCCACGATCAGGTGATTGAATACGTTCTGTGCTTCAAAGGCCAGTTGCACCTTGATGCGTTCGGTCACGCTGAACAACTTGGAGATGCGCGCATCGGTCCGGTAGGTGGGAGGAACCAGCAGGTTACCGACGGGCTGGAACGGAACACGCGTCGCATTGAATCCGCCTAAACCGTTGATAGTGCTGGTGGCGAAATAAGACTGTCCGGCCGGCAAAGCGGGTAGGGTGCTGGCTGAGACACCGCCGATTGTCGAATCGATGTGGAACGACGAAGCGGCCGTCGTGAGGACAGAAAGCTGCCAGCCGTTGATGAGGTACTTCTCGACGAAGCTGTTACCACTGGTGAACTTCGGATTCAGAATAGCGGTGGCAAAGACCTTTTGACGCTGATCGGTAGCGGCGTTGCCCTTTTCGAACCTGTAATCGTTGTTGTTAAAAGATGTTGGCGCCGTCTGTGCGAACAGAACACCGCTGGAGCCGGTGGCGCCGGCCGCTCCTCCGATGTTGTAGTCAATAGTGTGCGACCAGGTGTAGCCACCCGACACCTCAAACCAGCTCCTGTAGCGGCTATTGACGCCAATTGTCAGACCGTTGTAGTAGCTGTTGGCATCGGAACTCATGGCATAAACGCCGTTGTAATTGGGATTGATGAGCTGAGCGCGTGTGTACAGGGGCGCCGTGTAACTGCCGACGAGGTTGGTGCCGGCTGCATCGGAATAGACCGGGTAGGTGTAAGAAAGCGTCGGCGTCCCGAGGTTGGCATTGTAAGCAGTCGCGATGTGGAGGCCGCGGCTCCAGATGTATGAGGACGTGACGCTGGTGTTTCTCGCAACTTCACGCTGAATCGACAACTGGCCCTGTTCCGAATATGAGTTGCGGAAGTCCTTCGTGTCGAACTGGATGGTGGGGGCGTTGGCGGCCGTGTTCGGCGGCGTCGGGAGGAAATTCGGGAATATCGGGCCCGCCGCGAACTGCGCGGGAGTGTTGGCCTGGAAGGTGTAACTGGGCTGATAGGATCCGTTGCCCTTGGCCAGACCGTCAACGATCTGAGAAACGTAGCGGTTGTAGAACAACCCGTACCCGACCCGGATCACGGTCTTGCTGTCAAGCGCATAGGCAATGCCGATACGCGGGGCAACGTTGTTGGCCTTATAGTTCAGCGTGGCGGTCTGCGGCCAGTCCCCTGGAATGTTCAGAGCGCCGAGCGGCTGAGGGGCGGCGGGCTGGGGAAGATTCGTATGCTCGTAACGGATTCCGGGGCTGATGGTGAGTTTGCTGTTAACGTGGATTTCGTCCTGGGCGAACAGCCCGACGTCCTGCATAACACCATCCCACAACGGGTTGCCGAAGGTTTGGGTATAAGTGGTCCAGTTCTTTCCGTTTACCGGGTTGCTGTAGTCCAGAGCCAGCGCATTAATGTTGGCGTAGGTGTATGTGCCAAATTGATTGGCGCGCTGCAGGTCGTAGTCTTCGGTGTGCGCATAATCGACCCCGAACTTCAGCGTGTGGCGGTTCACGGTCAGCGAATAAGTGTCTGTTAACTGATAACGCAGTTCGCTGGGGTGGAGGCGCGGATACGCGGTCGCGTAACCGATGTTGCTGAGACTACCGGAAGTAATGGACAGGCCGATGGGGCCAATCGAGGGCAGCAAACTGGGGCTCGCCGGATCGTATTGGCGATCTTTGAACAGGCCGAAGCGGACCTCGTTGACTGCGTTGGCGGCAACCACGGTGGTGAGCCCGGTCTTCACGGTGCGGTCGAAGACATTGGTGTCGGCGTTATTACCGACGGCGTTTCCATTGGTAAGCGCGCCCTGCGTCTGGATGCCGTTGGGGGAACGGAAATCGAGATAGTTGATCTCAGCATTGAAACGGTTGCGATCGTTAAGTTGGTAATCAAGCTTGAAGAACAGCAGGTTGACGTCAACGTTACGCGGCACGATCTGAGGAGCCACCCGGCCCTGAAGGTAGGACAGCAGGCCGGTACACTGCGCGCCGGAGGCTCGGACGGCATAGGAGCTTCCGCCGCACCCGGTCACGGGGTCAACGGCGCCGGTGGCAACGCCATTGGCGTTGTAAAGAGTGGAGGTGATGTTGGAGGAGACGATCGGGTTTTCGATGCGCTGCAGTTCGCCATTGAAAAAGTAGAAGAGCTTATTCTTTTTAATCGGTCCGCCGACGCTGGCGCCGGCCTGATGCCGCGTGTTGGGGGGGTTGACACCGCCGGAGGTGGGGTCGGTAGCATTCAGACTGCGGTTACGGAAGAACCAATATGCGGTGCCATGCAGTTCGTTACTGCCGCTACGCGTGATCGTGTTCACGATCCCGCCTGAAGCGCGGCCGTATTCGGGAAGGAAGTTGCTTGTGACTACCTGAAACTCCTGCACCGCGTCCTGCGAGATGTTGTAAGTTCGGGTGCGGCCAGCGTTTTCATTGTAGAAAGTGTTGGTGGTATCGATGCCGTCGGTCAGGAACGTATTTCCGCCAGCCTGGCCGCGAAATGAGAGCAGTCCGAAGGTGGCGTCATTGGTGACGCCCGGCTGCAAAAGCACGAAGCTGTCCACGCGGCGTCCGTTAATGGGCAAGTTCAGAATTTGGTTGGAATCCACCACGCCAGACACATCTGTCTTGGTAGTTTCGACAATAGGGGCGTCACTGGTCACGTCAACCGCGGTACCGGTTCCAGCTACTGCCAGAACGATCGAGAGGCCAAGTTGCTGTCCGACCGCGAGATCAAAAGGAGCGACCGTGTATTTGGTGAACCCGGTCTTGGTCACAGTGACGGTGTAACCCGTCGCCGGGGGCAGGCTTGCTGCGGAGAAGACTCCAGCGCCGGTCGTGCTGACCTTGCGCTCAAGGCCCAATGATGAATTCTCAATGGTCACCTCGGCTTCCGGCACCGCCGAGCCCGAGGCATCAAGCACCGTGCCGCCGATTGAGGCGTTGGCGCCCTGCGCCCAAACCGTACCGGCAGATATGCAGAGCATAAGAGTTGCGGCAGCACTGGCTGCGAATAACCTGAAGAATCGTTTTTGCATCGTCAACTTCTCCATTAACATTGAGTGTTTGTGTGAAAAAGAAACCACGGCGTCAAATGACGCCAAACCGAAAAACTGCCCCTTAAGTCAATGCTCCAGTTTACCTTGATCCATCTTTCAATTTGATTTCAATTTGAAGAAGGCGGGAGTCACCAGCGCAGCAAAACGAGTTCGCTGCAGAAGGCCGGGCCCATGGCTGCGAGTATGCTCCAGGTGCCGGGCAACGGCCGTTTGGTCATTTTCTCCTCCAGAACCATCAGCACAGAGGCGGAGGAAAGATTCCCCATCCGCCGCAGGCAGTCCCACGAGACCCGGAGGGCGTCTTTGGAAAGATTCAACGCCTGTTCGGTGGCGCGAAGAATTTTCGGCCCCCCGGTATGCAGGATCCACGATCCGATATCTTTCCGCTCCAGTTGGTTAGCGGCAAGGAAACGGTCAACATCGCCGGGCAGGTTTTTTTCGATCACGGCTGGTACGTCGGGCGACAGCACGATGCGGAACCCGGTTTCCGAAATGTCCCATCCCATCACCCTCTCGGTATTGGGATAGAAGGACGATTCGGTCGCTATGATTTCGGGTCCGGCCGCCGGACATTCGTCGCCTGCCACGATAACGGCAGCCGCCCCATCGGCAAAGAGCCCGCTGGAAATCAGGTTCGCGATGGACAAGTCGCTTCGCTGAAGAGTCAAAGAGCATAACTCCACCGAGAGCAGAACCGCGTACTGATCGGGGTATGCTCTCACATAATCGGCCGCGCGCGCAATTCCTGCAGCGCCGGCGACGCACCCGAGGCCAAAGATGGGAATACGCTTGATATTGCCGGGCAGCTTCATCCGGTTGACAAGCCGCGCATCGATGGATGGGCTGGCGATTCCCGTCACCGATACGAAAAAGAATGCGCTTAACTGCGAACCATCAATGCCGGCGCGCCCGAGCGCCTCGCGTATCGCCTGCTCCCCCAAATCCTGTGCAGCCTGAATCCAAACGTCGTTTGCTTTGCTGAAAGTAAGGTCCGGATACTCTTCAAGCGGCAGCGTCAGGTAGCGTGCGTCCACGCCAACACTGCTGTGCAGCAACTCCAGCTTACGCGCATCCGGCATCTGCGCTCCCCAGTGACGGACAAAAGCCTCGATCAGCGTCTTCTGGTCATAGTGATAAGCCGGAAACGCGCTGGCGACCGCCGCAATTCGCATTTGGCTCTAGAAGGCCCAGCGCCAAAGACTGGTGCCGACGGTATATCCCGCTCCTACCGCGGCAAACAACACTAAGTCACCCTTTTTCAGCCTACCCTCCGTAATGGCGTCCCGCGTCGCGAGCGGAATCGTCCCGGCAGTGGTATTGCCATACTTCCCGATATTCAGCACAACCTTCGACGCGGGTAATCCCAGTTTATCCGCCGATGCCTGTATGATCCGCATATTCGCCTGGTGCGGCACGAGCAACGCAAGATCGGCTCCGGTAAACCCGTTCCGTTCCAGAATCGCCCGCGAATACTCCTGCATCTTCGTTACCGCATATTTGAAGACCTGCGCGCCTTCCTGGTGTACGTAATGCATGTTTTGATCGACCGTCTCATGGCTGGCCGGCCGCCTGCTGCCACCGGCCGGCATATTAAGAAACGGCCCTCCAGCCCCATCGATCTCTCCCATGAAATCGATGAAGCCCAGATCTTCGCCTTCGCCGGTCGGCTCTATCAATACCGCCCCCGCGCCATCTCCAAAGAGTACACAAGTCGTGCGGTCCTTATAATTCAGGATCCGCGTCATGGTATCAGCTCCGATAACCAGCACTTTTTTGTTTTGCCCGGACATCACCAGGTTTGCCGCGGTGTTGATCCCATAAATAAACCCGCTGCACGCCGCTATTAAATCGAATCCCCACGCATGCCCTGCGCCGAGATTGTTCTGCACGAGGCAAGCGGTCGATGGAAACATCATGTCGGGCGTAACCGTGCAGACGATGATGGCATCCAGGTCATCTGCATTGACGCCCCGGTTTTCGAGGGCAATCTTCGCCGCGCTCGTGGCCAGATCCGATGTCGCCATCTCCGGGCTGGCCACATGCCGTTCGGTAATACCGGTACGCGACACGATCCATTCGTGATTGGTATCCACCAGCTTCTCGAGATCGCCGTTAGTAATAACGTTAGGGGGGACGTAGCAGCCGAGAGATGTGATTTTTGCTCTTGTTGTGGCCATCTGGTTGGGGCGCGTAATCTCTTATTATGGTGGATCGTGTCGATTGGGCGGCAGAAGAACTGGTACTTACGCCAGTCAACGTTGCCAGTACACTCTTCTTCGAGACTCCATCGCAGATCTTCGCCCGCGTTCATCGCGAGTTGCGGCCGCGAACGGCGGTGCCGGAAATTGAGGTGGTATTCAAGCCCTTCGCCAACGCCGACAGCCGCATTCGGCTTGCGAGCGGCCGGATAACTGTCGACGTAGCCGATCTTCTGCAGTCCGCTCCGGCGCCATTTATGGAGGCGTTAGCCTACATCCTGCTGGGAAAGTTGTATCGCAAGACGATCGCTGCGCAATACCAGCACCGCTACCGCTTATTTCTCAACCGCCGCGAAATCCGTAACAAAATCGACCTTGTGCGCCAGGTGCGCGGCCGCAAAGTCCATCGCGGTCCAGAGGGAGCGCTTCACAATCTGAACGAAATCTTCGAACAACTCAATCGCGATCACTTCAATGGACTGATGGCGCGCCCGGCGCTCGGTTGGAGCCACGTCCGGTCCCGAACCCGCCTTGGCCACTACGATCCGTCTCACCATGTCATCATGATCAGCCGTATCTTCGACGACTTACGTGTCCCCCGCCTGGCATTGGAATATGTGATGTTCCACGAAATGCTGCATCTCTACTACCCGACACAGCACAAGGGTATGCGCCGTTGCGTCCATACCCCGGAATTCAAAGCTCACGAAAAGCGCTTTCCCCAATTCGAAGAAGCTAAGGCTCTTCTCAAACGCCTCTAAGGCTCCCGGGGGGGTTACCTGCCCGAAGAACCAAAGCCGCCGGCGCCGCGGGCTGATTCGCCCAGTTCGCTTTCTTCCCATTCCACTGCTTCGTACCGGGCCACCACCATTTGTGCGATTCTGTCGCCGGCTGCGATGCGAATCGGTTCGCGTCCCAGATTTTGCACGAGTACCCGGATCTCGCCGCGATAACCCGGGTCGATCGTCGCCGGACTATTTGGCAGCGTCAACCCGTGCCTCAGCGCGAGGCCGCTTCGGGGACGAATCTGCGCTTCAAACCCGGGTGGCAGGGCGATGGCGATGCCGGTCGGGATGAGCGTAATGTCGCCGGGCGCAATCTCTGTGGCGGCGACCGAATACAAATCCATACCGGCATCCTCGCGCGAGCCGTGTGCATATTGAGGAATCTTTGCATCAGGATGAAGGCGGCGAATTTGAACTTGAGGCAAGTCGTATGATAGCCGTTTGACTCGCCGCGTTATCTCTGTCGCCCCCATGCCGCCGGAAAAAAGCGCCTACGCGTTGGCGCGCTACAGCCGGTCGGCCGATTCCATCCGCCAGTCGCTCGAATGGGTTAAAACGCATAACTCGGAACAATTCCTCGAAAGCTTCTATTTCCAGTACGGCCACCAATCCATCGCCGATCTGGGTCATACCGTTCTCTGTTTTGAAGGCATCAGCGAACTGGCCGCCAGCGAGGTTGAGGACGAGGTCCTTTGGGACGGCCAGGCGAAATCCTCACGCTACCAGGACTTCGGCAAAGCGGGCTTTATTATCCCGCCTGAACTTGAGGGCGAAGAGGAGACGCTCTATCGGTCGGCGGGCGATGCCCTGCTGGCTGCGTACCGCGAGGTTCACCGCCTGGCCGATGCCTGCCTTCGCGAAAAGCTCCCGCGCCCGGAGAGCATGAAGGCCGACGCGTATGGTCGAAACATTGCGGCCCGTGCGTTCGACGTTGCGCGTTATTTGCTCTTCTGGGGTGTTCCAACGAATGTAGGCCAGGTCACCAGCATCCGGACATTGGAAAAGCAGATCAAGCGCCTCCGCATCTCGCACTATGCGGAAGTGCGCGAGTTAGGTGAGGAGATTGCCCAAGCCTGCGCTGCGCCGCCCGATTGCATTTGGGACGACCGGCAGACAGAGCCATTGGCGCCCACCTTGGCGCGCCATGCCGAGCCCGACGACCACCCCCGCCAGTCCCGCGCCGATCTCGCGCAATGGGCTGCACAGAATCTCAACGTGTCGCCATGCGAAGTGCGCAGCGTTGAACTCATCAAACCCGATGACCCACTGACCGAGATCGCCGCAACCCTCCTGTACCCTGTAACCGATCTGCCATTCCGCGACCTCTACGAGGCGGTTCGCGGGTGGGGCTCCGTGCGCCGGAATGAAGTCATCGATGTCGCTCTGCAGTCCCGTGGCCGGCGCGATGATCTGGTCCGCGAATTCCGCGGCGGCCAATATTGCTTCGACATGCTGATCGACATCGGCGCGTACCGGGACATCCACCGTCATCGCCGCTGCCATCAGTACCGGCAGACGTACAGCGGCCGGCACGGCTACGAAACCCCCGCGCTAATCGCCGAAGCCGGAGCTGAAGTGGTCTTTTGCGAGGCCATGGATAGCGCTTTGGCGACGATGCAGACTCTCCCTGGCCCTGCGCGCGAATATCTTCTTCCCTTCGGTGCGAAATCAAGATTCCTTTTCAAGATGGATTTTGCTGAAGCCGAATACATCTCCCGCGTCCGCAGCGGAGTAAAGGGCCACTTCAGCTACCGGG
>Ga0206959_10156_pt1 | contig 19056 bp, 16 predicted proteins | sample Alteio_BWOrgHeat_31_FD_152971 | JGI IMG/M metagenome (GOLD analysis project Ga0206959, IMG submission 152971) | Enriched cells from forest soil in Barre Woods Harvard Forest LTER site, Petersham, Massachusetts, United States -... | ecosystem: Environmental > Terrestrial > Soil > Temperate forest >...
TAGAATATATTGTAATTTCTCTGAATAGTCTTTTTCGTTCCGAATAAGGTGATCGTGGTTCTCGTCCTGCCAGATCTTATTTTCAGGCGGGGTTTTCCTGCGTTCGCCGTGCTTGCCCGGAACAACGAATGTTTTGCGCGTCCAGACCTTCGGCTCCTGCAGAAAGAGTGTTTGCCGCCATTGTAGAATCTGCCGGGCAGAGTAGGACTTGATGCTGTGAAATATCTCGCTGAGAGAATAATACCCATCCGCATCCTTTCGCATCGGGTGGAGGAGAAGATGAAAATGATCTGGCATAACAACCGCCGCGTCCAGATCGTACTTTTTGCCATCCATAAAGCGAATTGCAGAAAGAACCGAATCGCGTTCCTGTTCGGATAGTTCGCCTCGAACCTTAGTACACGTCGTGGTAAAATAATACCCATCAGGTACCTCGATGTGCGGAAGGTGCCTTCGCGATGTCTTAAAATCGCCGATCTGTTGTATCCAGTCCGGAGTTGAAGTCATACGATCATAATAAGATTATCCAATACCCTCGTTGAGTCGATGGCTTATGTCGAGCGCCCTCGCTCAACATAAGGGAGCATTGTTCGAATAAGATATTCGCGTGCAAGGTTCCAGATGTGCTGAGTATCGAGCGAGGACGCATGACCCACGCGTTTTCAGAGAATCTCGTTTTGTTTGGGTTTTGGGGAACTACAGGAAATTATGAATACCTGTTGCAACGCATATCTGATGGCCGGGCATTATGTTTCTTCCTGAAAGGGAATTACGCTCAATTATCAGAACTGGAATTCAAAAGTGAAATGAGGGTATGGCCGGTATTCGGAATTGTCCAGCATAAAAGGGCGCAAAAACCGGCGGTATTTGGAGGGCTCTTGGAATCAAAAAAAGAGGAGAATGGAGAGATCTTTTCACCGGAAATAGTCATTATTCTCTCAAAAGAGAATTCTAATAATTGACCGGTTTTATAATAGGAATGACGATCGAATTTAGAAAAAAGACCGAGATGCAAATTGCAGTTTTTGTAGAATTTGAGCCAAAAAACGATAGGAAATATCAAGACCATTGTTGAAATTAGAACGCAATATCTGCAAAAAGAGAGGTGATTATTTATTGGATCTGCCGAAGAATTCGAGATGAAATCGAGGAAAAATCGCTGAGAAATTCGGCTTGGACTGTAAGAAATTGAAGCAAAATTGTATGTGCTGGGTCCCCAAAAGTATGGAATATCTTCCGATTACTCAAAGTTTTTTGCCTTTCGAAGGCAATCATTCTTCAAAAAATGATAAAATAAAAGTGTGACGATTGTTTTTCCCGTGTGTTTTCATTCGTTCGATACAAACAACTTTTTAGCAAAATGACTAAATTTTACAAAATTCCTCGGTATGCCGCGGTTTTACTCATTGCGGCGGCTTTCTATGCGCCAGCTCTTCACGCGAGTTCCTTTTCCTATTCTCCTGATACTTTGACATTCACACCGACAAGCCCTGATTCGGTCATAGCCTACGTTCGCATCGCCTACACCGGCGATACTTCCGGGCCGGGTACTTACATCCATGCCAGGATCTCCGAGGGTTCTTCGTATTTCGGCGTTCCTACCGATACAGTACATACGAGATCGTATTTTTATCTCAGGGTAGCCTATAAGCCACAGTCTACTACAGTCTATGGGATGGTTTCTATTTCGGATGATACCGTCACAAGAACGGTCTATTTGATCGGCAATGCCTATGTCCAGGAAGATGGGTATCTTTCGGGCGTTGGCCCCTATTTCCCGACCAATGTTCTTGAAGGCCACGATACCTGCACGACGATGCAGATCGTTAACACCGGCAGCGATCATGACACGATCATAAGCGCCGGCTGGGCGCATAATCCCAATGGCATTTTTACGTGGGATTCGGTCTCTTTGCCGCTCACGATGCCTTCGCATGATACGATTCACTGGACGTTCTGCTTCAATGCACCTTATAACACTACTCTTTATACCGACACTTTTATCGTCCGGTATCACGACTCCGCAAGCCAAACTCGTATCGTCTCGCGGGTTGTCTCCGCGCAGGCTTACGTACCTGAAGATGGGTATCTTTATGCCACCGGACCATATTTCCCAACCAATGTACTGGAAGGACAAGATACCTGCACGACAATGCGCCTCATCAATTACGGCGCCGACCACGATACTGTCATAAGCGCTGGATGGACCCATAACCCGAATGGGATATTCACATGGGATACTGTTTCACTGCCGATCACGATGCCTTCGCATGATACTGTAACGTGGACATTCTGCTTCAATGCACCATACAATACCAATACATACACTGACACATTCGTGGTCTATTATCGTGATTCCGCAAGCCAAACCCGCTACACAACTCGGGTCATATCTGCTGCAGCAGTTGCTCCTTCTGATGGTGAGCTTCAAGCCGAAGGACCGTATTTCCCGACCAACATTCCTGAAGGCTACGATACCTGCACATATATGCGTCTCGTGAATTCCGGAACTGACGTCGATACTGTCGAAAGCATGACATGGTCGCACAATCCCAATGGGATTTTTACGTGGGACTCGGTCTCACTTCCGTTGACTATGAGTTCGCACGATACGGCGTTCTGGACCTATTGCTTCAATGCTCCATATAACACGACCCTCTATATGGACACAGTTACGATTCGTTATCACGATGCAGCCGGTCAGAGCCGTTACGACACTCGTATTGTATATGGTCAGGCTTATGTGCCGACTGATGGGACGCTGAATCTATACAGCGGCCCATATTTCCCCGAGGTGGTATATGAGGGTCGAGATACATGCTCTACGATGCGTGTAATAAATTCTGGCAGCGATCTCGATACTATTGTGAGCGCCGCATGGTCGCATGATCCTAATGGGATATTTACGTGGGACTCAGTTTCACTCCCAACGACTATTGGATCTCACGATACGTCCATCTGGACATTCTGCTTCAATGCCCCATACGATACGAATATCCACACTGATACCTTTGTAGTACATTATCACGACCAATATAGTCACGATCGCTATGCCATGCGGGTTATTTCCGGCAAGGCTACAGATGCATCTATTGTAAGCTGCTATTCCCTCTATGCCAATAGCTTTGCGATAACGAACGTCGGCGACACGAGCTACGTGAGGATGTACATTCACAACAATCTTCACTCATCTACTGAACTGACGGGTGTTCATATATCAGGGACAGACGATGGAGCCTTCCGCGTAGATTCCTCCAGTTTCCCGATCACTATTGATTCCAACAACTATGGAAACGTCCTTCTGAAGTTCATCCCGAACCGCAGAACCGGCAGTTCTGAATATACCTCCACACTTGTAGCAACATTCTCCACGACCGATACTTCGCACTGCCGCACAGCGGAGGTTTCGCTCGTCGGATACATGCCGCAATCATGCTCCGATACGGAAACGGTCGATATCGATACCACAGGAATTCACGATGTGGACATTACCGGCGACTCTGTCTCGTACTATGCACATCGCATTGACATAGTCAATAACACGAGCAGTACTATCACTGTAACTAATGTGCGCTTTATCGACTCGACGACGCACTTCTATATTTACCAAACTATCCCTGCTACTCCGGATACACTGGCTCCTGGTCAGGGAATGGCTGTCATCGTCCATTTCTATGGAGATACCGGTCAGACGTACTATGACACACTCGCAGTGACAGTGCAAAATGGCACAGCAATGCATGGTGGCAAGGGTGCGCCGCTTTCGGGACCCAGCACATTCTTTATCAGCATGAAGGGGCATCAAACCCCAACTCTGCTGAGTGCAGTCCATACTACTGCACAGATCATGCCGAACCTTGAGCTCTATCCGAATCCAAGTGCCGGGATCGTCAATTTCGAACTCGATGGCGCTTCAAGTGCAACTTACGAGGTGATAGATATTCTCGGACACGTCATAGCAAATCACACTGGGTCTGGTCTGTGGAAATGGGATGCATCGATGTCTGACGCGAGTGATGGCACTTACTTCATCCGCGCTACTACGCTGGATGCATCGGGTAACGCTTTGACAACCACGAAGCGGTTTGTCCTCGCAAAATAAAGATTGTGGGGGCGACCGTGCCTATGAATAGCATTTGGCACGGTTAGCAATTCGCCGGTTGAAATGATCTGCAGAACATAGAAAGCATGTCTTGCAGACCGGATCAACCGGCGTTTTCAATTACCATAAGTTCTCACGAGGCATGAATCGCTTAGATTTTTAAAAGGATCTGTTATTACCTCAACTCGTAATCGATCTCGAATGCTATACCGCTCGCATTCGTATAATATTTCGCTGAGCCGCCGATTCCTGCGAGCTCCCCAGTACCAGATTCAGGTAGAATATCTAATTCAGCTTTGAGCGCCCCAGAATCAAAAATCCCTCTATCTTCCATCACGAAGGTGCCGGATCTGCCGTTCAGTTTGCCATCGAATCGTATCAGACCCACGTAACTGGCCGATGATTTATGCTGGTCTTTTTCATCCGAGTGCTTATAGAACATCAGCCACTCGACGGTGGCTTTGCCGGCGATCTCGCCCGCATCGCCAAAGCTCAGTTCAACCGATGCTTTCGTGATCTTCTGTTCTGATGATATTTGATCGAGAGTTTTCTCGTCCCATTTTGTGGGGGTGAATGTGCCTGTTGCTTTCATATTATTTTGAAATTTAAATTAGCAACACTTAACACATTTTCCTTATCGTAAAATTGCAATTGGTACTGTCCCTATTGCCGATCCATCGGAAATCACGCGAAGGAAAGATATTCCTTCAATGGGTGGCAATGACAAAGGAATGCTCTGAATACCGGCATTTAAATTGCCAACTTCTTGTGTCTGGATAAGCCGCCCAATAAGATCCAAAGGGAAAGGAAAGTCTGGATGTGGCCGTGTTGTAACTAATGTCAGGATCGTGAAACAAACCGTGCGACTGATCGCGATCTACGACAAAGCCGAGAAAGAAACAATTACTGACTCCGAGCTGCGCCAATTGATCGCAGGACTGTGATCGAACTTCAATGTGGTGTCGAGCGGCACGCACCGACCAACGCGAGATACGTAGCTCTGCACCAATTGCACAGTGCGGCAAGAGCAGTGCTCTTACCCGCGCCATTGCACGAGCGGACGAGAACTTTTCGCTCGCCCGAACCAACGGTATCGAATATCTCCGCCAGCTTGGGCCATACGTTTAGTTTAAGGATTTCTGTGCGAATTGTTGAGGGGACATAATTGTATTATGGAGCTAAGACCAAATTATTAGAAATGGCAAATTTTTCAGAACGATATGGATATGTGAAAGCGCGTGGCCCGCAGTTAGAGGGACTTGACGACTCTACCCGAGCGCGGCTTTGGAATGTAGTAAGCGCGGACCTCTTACATTGGGATACCTTTCCCTCGACGCCATCCTGGACATATAAGTACGCGAAGCAATTAGCGCACGAGTTCTTCGGAGTTGATAGTGGCATTTCGAGCCCTCCATGGATACGCAGTGCAACTAAGGAGGTCTTCCTGAAGGGACAGTGGTACCGCGCTTTCGACTTACTTGAATTCTTTTTCAAGTTCCCCCCACGTGGCACAGTACCGCCAGCATTTGGAACGGCGATCAACAGGGAGCTTGAATTTTGCAACGTGGGCTATCGAATCATCGCAGGGCAAGTCGCACCAATTACTAATAGAGAGGAGACGGTCGCAATCGCCAACGCTATAACCAGCGGGGCGGGGCAAGCCGGGGAGCATATTAAACACGCACTTGACCTTTTAGCGAAACGCCCCGAGCCTGATTGGGCGAACTCTATAAAAGAATCGATCTCAGCCGTTGAGCATATTTGTTATACAATCACAGGTGAACATAAGCTCTCCGATGCGCTGAAGAGGCTAAGGATTAGCGATAACCCACTTCATCCGGCGTTAAGTGAAGGACTCAATAAGCTTTATGGCTGGACGAGCGACGCAGATGGGATACGGCACGCCTTAAAAGATGACCCTATATCGGGTGTTGCTGAGGCGCGCCTGATGCTCGTGCTCTGTTCTGCGTTTGTTGGATACTTGACGGATAGGTTCGCTGGTTCATAATGAGGCGTGTTGTTATTCCTCGCCGAAATAATCAGCATCCACCTTTTTGATTTCATAAGTTTGCGCTTTAATGATGCCAACGTTATGTTCGATCATGAGGTCTGCAAGCTTTTCCCCGTCAATCAAGACTATCTTCTTCCCGATTTGTTTGACATATTCCTCGGCTCCCTTTGAAAAGTACGATGTAGTGATTATCACCCCTTTGTTAGCCCGTTTCCCTTCAAGGCTGCCAACAAACGATTGAACCACTTGTCTGCCGACTGCATCTTGCCAACGCTTTGCTTGTACGTAAATCGCATCTAACCCGAGGCGGTCTTCTTTTATGATGCCGTCTATGCCCTCGTCACCGCTCTGCTTTGTCAGACTTGCGGCCTCTGCACGTGAGCCGCCATATCCCATTGCAAGGAGCAAATCAATAACCACTTGTTCGAAAAATAACGGTGATGACTTTTGTATCTTTTCAAGCAGTTCCTTTGCGAGAATATTTTGGAGAGACTGGTACGTGCCGTCAAGTATTTCCTCTGGTGTCTCAGTTGAGTGCTCTTCCTGCTCTTCTATAACCTCTTTCTTGCCGCCGTTGTCGGTACTCTTCTTCGCACGGAATTCCTGGAACTCAGGATAACGCATTAGATAAGGGAGGTCAACCCTTTGCGGTTTTTCCTTGAGCACATCAAGCCCGCGCTGGGTGATCTTGTAGGCGCCCCGTGAAACTCGCTCAATTAAGAGTGCTTTCTTTAGGTGGAAGAGTGCCCAAGCAATCCGATTATAGAAGAGAAGGCCTCTTGCGCTTGGCAACATCTGCTTGCGCTCAGCGTCGGATAGGTTGAATGTTTTCGAGAGAGCTTCTTCAGCGTGGGAATTCGAATACTCTTTGCCGTCTCCGAGGAGTTGCAGATAAGGCAGCATGATTGTTTGGAAACCTGGGATCATTTCGGTAGTAGTTGATTAAGCGCTTGTTTAACCAAAACGCTTTGGATGCGGGATTCCCTCCGTTTGGGTTAGCCTGTTACCCAAACCCACCTCCACCTTCACAATAGACCTTCCTGAGTTATCATATCCGAGGGAGCGGAGGCCACCGCGCAGGCAGCCTAAGAGGCGGTTGGCATCGTAGAATATGGGTGAGTCCTCGTTGTTGGAGTTCCCAGTCCCAACGGGACGAAATGTTAGCAGCCGATGACGTGAGTCACCGGAACGCGAGGATCGTGAACAATCAGGTCACGGAGTGACGGCATGTAAATTCACATTCCAATACATGCCGTCCCTTCGGGACTCTGAACCTCTTGCTATCCATCACCCGGTGACTCACGTCACCGGCTACTAACATACGGTGCCTCTGGCACTGTGGGGTCGTCTGCTTCCCATCCGAGCGGGTGTCGGGCCGGAAGCACCGACCCTTCGGCAAGCTCAGGGCAGGCTCTACGCGATAAATTTCGAAAAATCTTACAGCAGCTATTGACAATGCCAAATCTCCATCGTATATTAGCACCTACTGTGATGGGCACCTTATCGGCAAATATGAAGTATGAATTATGAAATGGGTGCCAGGGCCGTTCATTTAAAAATAGAACTTAGGGTGGTAAAAAGTGGGAAAATTAATGATAATACGTGTGTGTGAAATATAATTTTTATCGCATTCGGTCGAAAATCGGCGTTTTTCTAAGGTGGTTTTGAACGAGAAATGGAGTCGGAAAACGAACGAGCGTTAGTTTTGGGCACCCATTTTTCCGATCGCCAATCCTGTTGGACGCAATTATACCAGCGCAAAGCGAGCGGTGAAATGGCGAAGAACCGGAGCCTCGTAGGTGAAGCGAAGGCCAGTCAATTTCTCGCGTTCGGCATAGACCTCGCTGACGGCTTCGGCTACGTAGTCAATGTGGCTCTGGGTATAAACCCGGCGCGGGACCGCAAGCCGGACAAGCTGCATCGGAGGGTGGATCTGCTCTCTCGCGCCTGACCGATCATCAGTGTTCGGGCCATAAGTTCCGAACATGACGCTGCCAACTTCGACCGAGCGGATTCCACCTTTGAGATAGAGCGCGCAAACGATCGCCTGAGCGGGGAAATGATCGAGATGGATGTGCGGAGCGAATCGCTTTGCATCGAGATAGACTGCGTGTCCGCCAGTTGGCCGCATGATCGGAACGCCATTCTTCTCGACTGCATCGCCGAGGTATTCAATGGAACGAAGTCTGTAAGCGAGATATGATTCGTCAAGGACTTCGACGAGTCCGCGGGCGATTGCTTCGAGATCGCGGCGAGCGAGTCCGCCGTAAGTCGGGAAGCCTTCAGTAACGATAAGTACGTTGCGGGCTTTGGCAGCGAGCTTGTCATCGTTAATTGCAAGCCATCCGCCAGTGTTGACGAGGCCGTCTTTCTTGGCGCTCATGGTGCACCCATCGGCATAGGAGAACATCTCCTGCGCGATCTTTTTGACTGGAGTATTTTCGTATCCCGGTTCTCGCAGTTTGATGAACATTGCATTTTCTGCAAAGCGACAAGCGTCTAAATAAAACGGAATTCGATACTCATGAGCAATTGCGCTGACATCGCGAATATTTTTCATCGAGACCGGCTGGCCGCCGCCGGAATTGTTGGTGACGGTCAGCATTACAACTGGAATATTCTCCGCACCTACTCGTGCAATGAGCGCTCGAAGCGCATCGGTATCCATGTTGCCTTTGAAATCAGCGGCAACTTCGGTTTTGATACCACTGGGGTCAGGCAGATCGACTGCAAGCGAGCCAGATTCTTCGATGTTGGCGCGGGTGGTATCGAAATGGGTATTGTTCGGAATTATCTTTCCGGGCGCGCCAAGAATGCTGAAAAGGATTTTTTCCGCAGCGCGGCCCTGATGCGTGGGGATGATGTTCGAAAAGCCGGTTATGTCGCAAACAGCTTCTTCGAATTTGTAGTAGCTCCGCGAGCCAGCATAAGCTTCATCGCCATCCATTAGCGCGGACCATTGCTTTGCACTCATAGCGGTGGTGCCGCTGTCGGTCAGGAGGTCGATAAGAACATCCTCAGAGTGGAGAAGGAATGGATTATAGTGAGCTGCCGTAAGTAAACCCTTCCGCTCTTCAGGAGTCGTGAAGTAAAGCTGCTCAACCGTTTTTATTTTGAATGGCTCAATGATGGTTTTCATACTGGTTCGAATCGGGACTGGAAAAATCGTAAATATTTCGGCTCATATACCATCTTTAATCCGCGAATCGAGTGTCGGCGATCATGAACAGCTTCAACAGCTTCGGTAACCACATCGCAATGGGCTTGCGTATAAACCCTTCGCGGGAAAGTGAGCCGGACGAGTTCCAGTTTGGGGAACATGTGCTCGCCGGTTTCTTGATTTCGTCCAGCGGAGACTATGCCACGCTCCATGGCGCGAACTCCGGATTCGAGATAAAGCTCAGCAGCCAAAGTCTGAGCAGGAAATTCAAGCTGTTTCAAATGAGGCAAAAACCGTTTCGCATCGAGAAATACCGCATGACCTCCAATCGGCAATACTATCGGAACTCCAATGGAAAGCAATCGCTCGCCGACATATTCTACTTGTCCGATTCTTGCCCGAATGTGATCCAATTGAACTGCTTCTACAATGCCCCTCGCCATCGCTTCAAGGTCGCGACCGGCAAGGCCGCCATAAGTATGAAGGCCTTCATAAACAACAACCAGATTGCGGGCTTTTTCAAAAGTATCCCAGTCGTTGAGCGCAAGAAAGCCTCCGATGTTCACCAGCAGGTCTTTCTTTCCACTCATTGTGCAAGCATCGGAATAGGAGCAAATTTCGAGCAGAATTTCCGCAATGGATTTCTCGGATTGGCCAGATTCACGTTCTCGGATAAAGTAGGCGTTCTCAATTGCACGAGTTGCATCCAGAACAACTTTGATGCCGTGGTGGAGCGTAAGCTCGCGAACATCGCGCAAATTCTGAAGCGAGATCGGCTGACCGCCTGCCATGTTCACTGTCGCGGCAACAGTTACATACGGAATCTTCTGGCTGCCGACACGAGCGATAAGAGCCGCAAGCTTTTCGAGATCAATATTTCCCTTGAAAGGAAACAAGCTTTCCGAGTCATGCGCTTCGTCAATAATAACATCGACGAACGTACCGCCTGCGAGCTCCTGATGCAGCCGGGTAGTAGTGAAATACATATTTCCCGGTACGAAATCACCGGGCTTGATAAGAATTTGGGAAATCAAGTTCTCGGCACCGCGGCCCTGATGTGTCGGAACAAGGTATTCATATCCATAATACTTCCGAACTGTTTCTTCAAGATGATAGTAGTTCTCGCTGCCGGCATAAGCTTCATCGCCGAGCATCATTCCTGCCCATTGATTGTCGCTCATGGCATTCGTTCCGCTATCGGTCAGAAGATCGATATAGACATCTTTGGACCGGAGGAGAAAAGTATTGTGACCGGCCTCACGCAAAGCCTTTTCGCGATGCTCGGGCGTTGTCATGTGAAGGGGTTCAACTACTTTTATCTTGAAGGGCTCGGCCCAAGCACGTCTTGCTAATTTTTCCATTAAGGACAATTATTAGATTTTGATTAATAGGAACGGATCGCCCCTATGTTGTAAATATAAATGATCAAAGACCCTTAAAGGGTCTTTGATTGTCGTTATTTGAATTCTGTCATGCAACCCCAGCAAAGTTCCCAGCATAGGATTGGCTGTTCCTGAAGGGCATTGCGCCCGGACGCAAAATTGCGGCAGTATGCACATCGTTCAGCCAGTCATGGTGGGCAGCTTCTATCACTTCACCGCGATTTCTAAGCGTTGCAATTATCGCTTTATTTAGCAAACCTGAACTGCTCACTTCGTCCGAAGCAAACCGCTCGTCGGACTCGCTTACAATAAGGGTCGATATCTGCCCGGCTTCGGCATACTGCTCGATCTCCGCAAGGTCGTGCGATGTTCTTCCGGTGCCGTCAAATGCTCGATAAGCAAGCAGGGCCGTTTGTTGTTCACGTGCTGAATAAGATTCTTCATAAAGTGCTGCACACCGCTGCCAAAGTGATTTCGCCTCGCGCATCGCTTTCATAGACCCCTGATCAATTTCCGGAAGTTTGAGGTCTTCCATGCTTACGATCGTGCTCTGGTGTTTGAGATGCCGTAGGAAATGCCGAACCAGGTCTTTTGCGCCTGTAACTATTAGAGGATTACCGGCTCGTCCATGATCGACATGGTCGTGAGCAGTTTTGTCATGAGTTACCGCAAGTGCGCGATCCACCGCTTTTGCCAGCAGAGCCGAGTAACGTTCGATCTCGTTATGCTTCTCGTCCTGACTGCTACCATGCGGAACCACCATTCCTCTGTTCCCACCTTTGTGGTTGATGCGTGTCGTGTGAAAATTTCTCTCAGCAATAGGCACATTCTCCGACCGGAATGAATCTATGCTTTCAGGGCAGTCGAGTTGCATAGGCACCACAAGATCAGGAAGCACTCGCATAAGCTGAACAGCGCCTAAAGAGACTTCAATTGCGTAAAAATGCTCTGGATAGGAAAGCAGTGGCACGAGCGGGCGAATGTCGAATTCGTCTCCTACGGAGGCAATACTTTCGAACGTCCGTGGCACTACAAAATATCGAAGAATGCTGGATGATGCAAAAATCACATATCCATCAGCTCGATGCTCCCAAAGAGAAGCATTTTGTATCAGCGATTCGAGTGAGGCTTCGATCTTCAGCCGCATATCGACATTCGCGCCATGGAACGTCATCTTTCTTGCCGCCTTCTGAATAAGGGCCTTAAGCTCGGCCTTCCCTTTGATCGCAAAATTGGATTCGTGCGGTATTGAAAAATAAATACTTACCTTCGAACCCGGATTGACCGATTCTAATTTAATGAGTTCGAGAAGGCTCTCGAAATCAACTATGCTATGGTGTTTCATCTTTTTACCTTAATCAATGCTGATAGCTCAAAATCAAATATACTTTTCTAAATTTCTAAATTTTCTTCCGCTCGATTGCTGCCCTTCCCGTCACGTCCGCATCCGCACCAAGCCAATACCTGCCGCTCTATTTCGAGTTTGCGTTCGTCAGCAAGCGGCTTGCCGCCGTTTTGCTCCATGAGCATGTGCAAAGTTCGGGCCAAGACCGGAATGGTTCGATCAAGATCGTCTGATTCGAGATCGTACTTAGATAGATCGAGGCGAGCTGATTCGAGCAGATCCTCACGGTGTAATGCCGATTCAGGCTCTCCACAATAGAACTGAGCCAGCGCAGTTACTGAAGGAATACCAGATTGCCCCACAGCTATTGAGCGCTTACCTGCTAACCTATTTTTTGCCAGCGAGCATTTCGAAGCGGAAGGTGTAACTTTGGTAGAGCTTGGTCGTAGGCTTTCAAGTGTCCCCAAGTTTTCTTTCTTCTTCCGCGTTATAGTGTGTTTCATACCCAGCCTTGCACTTCCTAAGATGATCAGCTCATCAAATGGGCGCTCATCCATAAAATTTATTCATAAGTCATCGATTCGAATATATATTTTTTATTATACTTACCTTTAAGTCCATTTCCGTGCCGAATTACATTGGCAGTCATAATCGGCGAAAAAAGCAATTTTCTGAGAGATTGTCCCCTGTCATGGACAAATATTCTTCCTAACTGTAAGGAATTATACCTTTCAGGTCCGCGGTAAGGCCGGGCTTACTTATGATATATCGCGTGAGTTCCTGCGCCAGACATCTTCTCGGTTCATCGAGTATAAGACACTCTCGACAGCCTTTGGCTCAAAAAAAGAGTTGGATTGTACCATAGCCAAACTACTCTCCGGGGTCAATCGGAGATTACCTAAACTATCGCCTGAAAAAAATCTCAGATATCTCTCGACTGCTTCATCGATGTCAGCCGGAGAAAGGGCATAGTCCTCGAATATTGATCGAGCTGCTCGTATCAGTCCTTTTATGGCTGGGTCAGTAATACTCATTGTATCAAATGATTGAGGTTTTTTCAGATTAATTGCCACAATCATGCCAGAAGCTAAGATAGAGGGATATGCAGCATTTCGACTAAACTTTACGACAAGTTTCTTTCCACGTAGGCAAGCTTTTGGCCCGATTTTGGAGCGCTTGAATAACCAAATATTGCTGGTACTAACCAGGCAGTTAGCATTAATCCCAATTTCAGGGCGTTCCCATACCTTACGATTTTCGATTCTCTTAATGAAAGCAACCCTAAAACTCGATTCAGCCCTCCGATTCATCGGCACCTCAATGCACGGCAAAGAAGCATTTTTCGATACCTCGATAAAAGGCGGGGGACTCGACTCCGCGCCAAGCCCGATGGACAGTGTCCTAATGGCCGCCGCCGCCTGCTCGGCAATGGACGTGATCCCCATACTCCAAAAGCGGAGAAAAACAGTAACAGACCTTACAATTTATCTCACTGCCAAACGCGCCGAAACCGAACCGCGAGTTTTCACCCAAATCGAAATGGATTTTCACCTCGTAAGCCCCGACGCAACAATCGAAGAACTATCCCATGCCATCGAGCTATCCCACGCAAAATATTGCAGCGTAAGCGTTATGCTTTCACGAAGTGGTTGTGAGATCACCTGGAAAGCTTCTATTTCGTCATCATAAAAAAGTGCATTTGCCTTATAGGAACGATCGCTCCTATAGAAAATGGGTGCCCAAGACTAACGCTTGTTCGTATTTTGCCTTGCATTCCCAGTTCATACCCACCCACGAAAAAACGTTGCTTTCGCCTAAATACCGAAAATTTATATACTATACACGCGTTTTGTTTTCATGAAATCTTCCTACTTTTCCCCACTCCCCTCTTTATCATTCCTAATTCATCATTGCCCGATAGGTGCTCATCATAGTACTACTAAATATAGCACCTGAAAACTCAAAGTCAAGTGGCAGCCAAAAGATTTGTGAAAAAATATTTTATGATCGCGCCAAAATAAAAGCCCGTAGGTCGAGTGTCCTCGCTCGACATGGTGGAGTGGGACTACCTTTCGCGACTACATCACCATTTGAATGAATGGCGTGAACCGCAATTATTACCGGCAGGATCCATTTCATGAAATAAATATGGTGTGAATAATATCTCTATGCGCACAGTTCCCATTGTGTCGAGCGAGGACGCTCAACCTATGCGCTCTATGTCTCACCCTTGTCCGTGCTCCGAAGAATATCCCCCCGGATATTGAATGGTGAGAAGCGCACCATAGCTAAGGCCTGTTATCGTCTCGAACGAACCTGTGACGGCGGGTTGCCACGGCTGAGCATACAATACAGTTGGCAGCCAAAGCGAAATTGTAATTAAAAATAGTGAAAAGCGCATGTTTTGTTGAGAACATCGAACGCGGCCATCCTACTCCTTAATAAACTTAGCCCGCGTCCGCCCATCGCTCACAAAATAAACACCCGGGAAAAGCGAGGAAATATCGACTGAATTGTCATTCTGCTTTGCGATATAACTCCGACCAAGAGGATCAACAATTGAAAGCGCGCCTGATGAAGAGAGAACTTTAATCGTGTTCGATGCCGGATTCGGATAAAGTGTAAATACTTCGGTAGCATTTGTTTTTGCTTCAGCCACACCGCTCGCATCAGCGTCGTAATACCAGATATGCCCTTCATTATTAGCATATCCAGCTATCCAGCCATGCCGTGCATCTGTAAAGTGCATCTCTTCTAACGTATCGCCCGCAAAAGTGGTCGAATCAATATACCACGATAAACCGTTATCCGTGCTATAGGCTATTTTATTAGAAAGTGACGTCAAGCCCCTAATATTAGGATAAGCAGCATTGGTAGGGTCAATAAAAACACCTGCGCTCGGCCCATGTCCGAGCATAGCCCAGATTATACCTGGGGCTGGGACAGCCATACGCCACAAGCCCACCCCGAAAGTAGAATCGAGTCGCCAACTCTTTCCATAATCACTCGAATAAGCGAAATCGACATTGCTAAGTGGCGCTTCCACATAAATTTCATGACTCGATGGCTTCGCAATAAAATTATACCAATTGGGCTTATATTTGTTCGAATCTACTGGAACAAAACTTTCCCAATGAGCGCCCGCATCAGATGTGTGTAATACCGTATTTCGATTAGCTGTCCAAATTTCGCTTGAATCGAGCATTACCCCTCCATAAAAATTTTGGGAGCTATTAAAACCATTTTGAATGGGTGAGTAATGATATGATTTGCCGTAAATGGTAGAATGCTGCCAAGCGTCATTTGTAACCATTAGGAGTACACTGTCAGAGGGATAGTTATGATAGTCCATAGCTATAACAAGACGGTAACCACGAGCGCTGTCTGTCATTTTTTGGGCAATCGGCAGATAAGGCAGATATAATCCAAGACTATCAATGCCTTCATTAGGAATTTCAATGGACCCAAATGGTGAAATGACTAAAGTTGTTCCGAGTTTAAAAGTGACTCCATGATTAGAGCCGGTAGCCTCAACACAATTAAGCTCAAGTTTTGGAAATAATGTTGATCCAGTGGATGAATCCTCCGACCATGAATGGCCGCCATCAACAGTATAATAGATTCTTCCCGTATCAAGTGAACCACACAAAAGCCCGAGAAGGCTATCCCTAAAACCGAAGTCCAGAATAGTTGCGTCTGAAATAGAGTTGGTATTTATTACGCTAACTTTATGCCACGATCCGGAATATCGCGCCTGAGAAATAGCAGGCTGGTTCAAAGCTACCAGGAAAACCCCAATAGCAATGATCCAACCCGCCAAATTAGAGCGATTAATTGTCACTCGGTTCATCTATATAATTAAGGAACGGTTAAGTAACACCCACCCTCACCGCCAGGTGAATATTTTATGAGGACGCTATCCCCTTCATGAACTCCACAAAGGGTTATCTGCATCGGATAAGATGGTGACGTTCCATCCCAACACGGGTCTGAACCGTGATCGAGGGTCACGCTCCCATCGGAATTGGGAGTCACGCCCCATGTACCATGGGTGGGTGTCAGAACCACGGCACAACCGCCGGTGACTGTGTCCGTATCCGAGATAGTTATAGTATTTATACAAAAACCTGGGCAATTATTTTTGAGATCCCATGTATAGCATCCATCGTCACAAAGTGACGTATTTGGATCGGTGGTGGCAGATAAACAGCCACATTGCGCCCTTGCATTCGAGTTAATTAATACCGCGCCGCAACAAAGCAGCGCCATTGCGGCGAAAACCGCGAGTCTTCTAAGAACGATTTGCTTTTTCATTCTTGTTAGCAAAATAGGTCAATTACACAAGCCAACTCATTAGTCGAGTCTGGCAACTGATCTCAGAGAGGCCGGGCTGCTACCCGGCTTTTCATTTTTTACCAACCAGCCCACTCATAATAAAGGATAGGGTTGATCGGCAATAAAAGTCCCTTCCATCAATTGCCTGCAAAAATAATAGACCAATTCCAAAGTTAACTCCTAATAAACTCCTATTTAGTAATTATTTTTCATTTTTTTCCGGCGGCAGTAATTTTTTCCGGCGGCAGTGAGAAGATCATATCGAACGGCTTACCTTTCCCCCTCGGCACTTTTTTCTTCTTGCGTATATCGCTCCGGTAGTTCTCTACGCTGTGCTCTTCTATGCCAAGCACTATTGCGGTCTGCATAGGATTGTATCCTATTTCAGCCAGCGCCGAAACCTTCGCCTCGATGCGTGACATTCCACACGTGTCTAACCGTATTTCTCGCACACGCTCCTCGAGCCTGCCGCCATGCTCCTCATTCAACCTCTTCCACTGAACTTCTCTCTCATCCTGTTCTGAATCTTTTTCTTGTGACATAATTGAAAACTAAAAATTTTACGAAAGGGTACCGCACATTTTTGGGTGCACTACTTCCAAAAATGCCTCTTATTCAACCAATACAAAGATACAACAACCCTCTCTCGAAATTGTGGTCTTTTTAGACCTTTTTTTGGCTTCTACCTGATTTTGTATATTACCATCAATCATACCAATTATTATTGCATTAATTATTGGTTATAGCACTCCCTCGTGCCGAAAATCATTCGAAAACTGAGTGAAAAGGCCGATTTGTCTCCCTTTGTTGCAGCAGATGGTACAAAAAAAATGGGCCGAAATATTATTTCGGCCCAATATCCATCAGTTGATGTGTTCAGTTTTACTGCGCAGGCAGATATTTCTTCCCCTCTTTCTTAAGCCATGCGAGCGCGCCAAATTTGCGGAGCCACAATCCGGCCCAACGGTCATTGTAGTTGAATGCTTCTTCCGGAGAATAATATCGCACCCAACTTGGGTTGTAATGGTGGGGCATTCTGTGTTTGTCAGCATTCATTTCGCGCCATATAAGTGGGCGGCTTTCAACTGCGTTCTTCAGCGCAATTTCTGCATCAGGAGTTTTGAGTGCAAAACCTACAAGCGCGCGGCCAAATAAATTGTATGCTGCAACACTATCCGGCGCTTCGTTTATCATCCTGAGAGCATCTTCGTACTCGCCGTCATCGATCGCCAACTCTATCGCTTTCTGCCGCACTCCAACGTTGTCCGTCGGATTAAAGAGCAGGTAATCTTTGCAATATGCCTTCGAAGTTGCATGGTCTCCGGCTTCAGCTAAGTCGAGGGTCATGTATGCATAAAGGTTGAGCAGCGGTCTGTTCCCAGGCCAGTCTGTAGGGATGCTTCCGTTGCCAACGAGGTCATCCGGCCAGAATTTTTGGAGATCGAAGATAACGGGTTCCAGAATATCCGCCGCCTGATCGAAATGGTCCTTCTGCGCACGGAATCTTGCCAGCGCGATCGCAGCATTTGCATGTCCCGGCCATTGCTTCAGCAGCTCTTCTATCGCCGAAACTCGCACGTTGATCTTCATGTCCTTACGGTAAAGCGCGCTGTGCTCTTCATCCAATGCTTTGCCGCGCTCGGTGAGATCGTAAGCATATACGTTCGGCTGCACCTCGAGGAATCGGACGAATTCGTCCTCGCCAATAAGCTGTGCCTTGCGAAGAAGCTCCGCCTGCTCTTTTGCTGCCGCTTCGTCTGCTTCAGGCGCTCCGGCATTAAATCCTGAGCGACTTAGCCCTACGTATCTCTCGCGTTTACCACCAATGCGTTGCGCAGTTCGCGCGGCCTCACGCAGCCATTCGATCGCGCCTTCGGACGATTTCCACGCCGCGCCGAAAACTTCGTAATAGCCGAAAAGCACCTGCAATTCGCTGATAGCTTCGCCTGGTTTCGGCATTGGCGTTCCGCCCTTCCACTCGCGGGTAAGAGCATTTGCAATATCTGGCCAGTGGCGAAGAGCAGTTTGAATTGCAGCCTGTGCGTTCTCCTGCTGCCCGAGCGCGTAGTATGCCAGCGCGCGCCCATATAGCACATAAGGTGCAAGCGATTCAGCCAATGGTTCCAACATTCGCAAAGCCGACATTGGGTCGCCAACGCGAATATGGAGGTTGATTATGGAACTCAGCACATTCTCCGGATCCGATGGATCGAGCGCGCGAGAAAGCTGTGCAACTCCGAGAGCGTCCACAAGCCGGTTATCTCGTTCGAGTGCGAATTCGTAATTTGCCAATAGCTGAATGAATAACGGGCCGGCGCTACCTGTTATCGATAGATCTTTGATCGACTTGACACCGGCCTTGGAGATCGTCGCTGCCCAATCGGCGATGCCTTTCTCACATATCTCGACCGCTCGCCCAGGTTCGGACGTCTCGATCGCATCGTTGATCGAGTTCTCTACTATTCCGGGATGGGAAGGCCATTTCGCTTCGAGGCCAGCGATAAGTTCCATCACGTCACGGTCTGCCATTCCTTTCTCGTCAGCCAACCGCGAAGCCTGCTCGTAAGTCTTGTGCTGGACCTGCCCAGCTTCTGTCAGAGTAAGCGCGAATTTGCCGTCATCCGATTTTGAAACTTCAAGATATTCGCCGATGCCGGAGCTTTTTCCTGCTTTAGCAAGAATATCCGTGAATACTTGATCGGGATCTCGTGGAGCAGTTAG
>Ga0206959_10159_pt1 | contig 18969 bp, 13 predicted proteins | sample Alteio_BWOrgHeat_31_FD_152971 | JGI IMG/M metagenome (GOLD analysis project Ga0206959, IMG submission 152971) | Enriched cells from forest soil in Barre Woods Harvard Forest LTER site, Petersham, Massachusetts, United States -... | ecosystem: Environmental > Terrestrial > Soil > Temperate forest >...
CAGCGGATCACATCGTCAGCCGTTCTGCCACAGATTCACCCGACCTAGCTCACGGTTCTGGGAACATGCGCCGGCGCAAATTGGCGCTCGCTAAATCTCTATCGACTCGCCGCGCGGATCGAACGAACCTTTGCTCAGAAGATTCGGCATAGTCCACCTAATCGAGTCGCTGCGCAAAGGTTTGTTCAAGACTAAATCTTTACAAAGATTTTCTTCCTGAAGAGGAGAACGGCCGGTACAAAGCAGATCACAACATAGCACAACGAGTAGAGCAGCGAGCCAAACGATGGATTCACGATCGGATAGAATATTCTTGTATAAATCATGTCCTTTAGAGTCATCGTCTGACCGTTCTTTCTGAGATGAATGATTTCAATTACGGTGGACAACAATTCAGCAAAGGCATACGTGAATATGGCATTCAAGCCGAAGACCTTCCATGGATAGGTCCATGCGCCCGCGTGTTTCTTAATCTCGATCACGAAGTAACAAACAGCGAGAAGCAAGAGCGTCCACCCTGCAGCGAACAGAACATACGAACTTGTCCACAGTCTCTTATTGATCGGAAACCAAATCGCCCAGAGACTACCCATAGCCAATCCAGCGATCGCGCCCGCGAGCAATCCGCCCGCCTTCGCCGTCATCCCTTTCTGCGTACGCAGCCAAAGCCCGGTCAGCACGCCCAGCAAACAGGTTGCAACCGCTGGGATGGTGCTGATTAGACCAAGGGGATCACGAGTCTTCTCCAGCAACCGTCCCGGAAACATCTGCCGATCGACGAGGGAAACCCAATTGATGTCCTTGTCGAGAAACGGAATGTCGCGTCCCGGCAAGCCGAATCCAGGAACGGGGACCCAACGCATGAGTATCCAATATCCCAGGAGGCATGCCGCCGTGACGCTCACCAAAGTGACCACCCGCTGGTCCCATAGATAAAGTATGCAAACCACTAAGTAACAGATGGCGATTCTCTGTAGCACGCCATAGATACGCAGCGTTGCTAGAGGATATTGTGGGAATCCATGGATCATGATTCCCAGGGCGAACAGAATCGCGCTTCGCCGAAAGGCATGCATTAACTGGACACTCTTTGCATCACCGCGAGCAGTCCGCGACGCGGTCGAAAAGACGATGGAGATGCCAACCAGAAAGAGAAATATGGGAAACACTAAATCGGTCGGCGTCCACCCATTCCAGTCCGAATGCTTCAAGGGCCAGTAGGCATGCTGTTCACTACCGTTGTTATTGACCAGAATCATAAACGCGACGGTCAATCCGCGAACTACATCGAGAGAAACGAGGCGCTGAGACGGTTTCGTCAACGTCTGCGGCGAAGAACCATCGATCATATTGATCGCTCCTCTAAACCTTATTAGATTCGTTTCCTATAGAGAGAACAACTGCTGACACAAAGGAAAAGATTGCACTAGAACATGGGAGCAGCTCCGCGGACAACTTTCATCGATGAATGGACAGTTGAAGTAGACACCGCCGGCCTTCGGTAGATCACTAATGGTCGGTGCCGAAGTTTGCCTCGTCGGTGACAGGTCTGAATCTATACGCAGCTGCAGCAAAATGAAATTGAAACAGAAGAAGGGTTGCCATCGCAGATTATTGAATCCACGGTCTCTGCGACAAGCGTTCGAGCATCGAGGTGTTCTCTAAGTCATCCGCGTTCCAGGCAGGTGTTCGCCGGCGAGCCATACATCAGCTATGATGGCCGTTTTGTCCTGCTCGTTCCAATGAAAACGAATGATATCCGCGCGTTCTCCCGGCTGCAGTCGGCCACGATTGGCGGCGAACCGCCCCGGGTTTTCTGTCGCCATTACTATCGCTTCTGCCAAGGGCCGTCCCATCATCCGCACGGCACGACTGACGCAGTCCATAAGCGGAATGGCAGCTCCAGCCAATGTCGAGGTACCCTCCATCGAGAGGCGACCATCGGCCGCCAGTTCCACGCGGCCTCCCACCGAAGCGACGTAGTGGCCTGGCGGCATACCGGCGAGCGCAACTGCGTCGGAAACGAGGATGCTCCGGTGTAGTCCTTTTGCTCGCACCAAGGCAGTGAGTGTTTCCGCAGGAAGATGATGACCATCTGCGATGAAGGATGCGATGAGGCTGTCTTCTGCTAGTTGGCTCCAGATGGGGTTAGGATGACGATCGATCTGCGGAGCAATACCATTTCCTAAATGCGTGGAGAGACGTGCTCCAGAGCGAACGGCATCATGAATCTGCGCATGAGACGCATGGGTATGCCCCAGGGAAACATGGATGCCGCGGGAAACGAGACCGGCGATGTATTCATTGGATTCAGGAAAATGAGGTGAGAGGGTCACCATTCCGACAAGACCGTTACAGGCTGCTTGCCATCGATCGAACTCAGCAAGCGACGGCGGCCGCACCCACTCTGCCGGGTGCGCGCCTCGATATCCATCGAGCGGGGAAATGTGGGGCCCTTCTACGTGAATGTGCGGGATACACGCCGCTACTACTGGATCGTGAGCGCACGTTTTTGCAATACATGTGAGCCGCTGAATGATTGATTTTTCAGCCGCGGTGATGACTGTGGGCGCGAAGGTAGTCACGCCGGTCGCAAGCAATGACCTTACTAGTTGTGAAATTGTCTCCGACGTGAGGTTCGGCCCGTTAAGGTCAAGCCCAAGATAACCGTTGACCTGCAAGTCGACAAGGCCGGCAGATATCCATAGATCGGGCGCCTCGTTGGAGGGCTCGATCGAAAAAATCGTCTTCTCCTCGAGCTTGACTAGAATGGACGTGCCGGTTGACAAATTACGCCCGAGAATCTCGGTTCGGCTCACGATTGTCTCCTTGAGAATCCCTTACTCGTCGATCAAGGCACTTGAGTCCAGATCTAGATACACAGTACAGCGCGGATGCTTTCGCAGGGCGGTCGCAGGGCAGGTGCCGCTGATAGGATGATGAATCATGCTGCGCACAGCTTTGCTCTTGCTTGAGCCAGGAACGCAGCAAAAGAGCTGATCACCACGCAGCAGCATGGGTACGGTAAGTAAAATCGCCTTCTGCGGAACTTCTTCGAAGGACGCGAAACATTCATCGTCCACTTGTTGCTGGCGGCAAACGTCATCGAGCGTTACGACCTTCACAGGAAACGGATCTTCCAGGTCTGCTGGAGGATCGTTAAAGGCGAGATGGCCGTTCGCACCAATGCTGAGCAGGACGAAATCAATCTGCGATTCTAAGAGTTTATGCGCATAATCGCGGCACGTCTGATCCGGATCATCTTCGGGCTGGATCAGGTGGAAGCTGGCAAAGGGAACGCGATCAAAGATGGCCTGCCGCAGCCATACGCTAAAGCGCTGCGGTGCGCCTGACGGCGGACCGATGTACTCGTCCATGTGGAAGGCTATGATGCGGTTCCACTCAATGCCAACTTCTTGGATGAGGGCCTGCAGCATGTCGCTCTGGCTGGGCCCGGCGGCGAAGATGATCCGCACATGAGAGTGTGTCTGCAGCCGGGCGTGAATCGCGCGCGCGATGTCGGTGGCGGCTTGCCTAATTCTTTTCGTGTGGCGGATATACGAAGATCCATCGCAGTATTCAATGCTTTACTTGTCGCAATCGTAAAGCTGACGCTCTCCCCAAGGTGGCGCTATCGGTGAGCTTTGTATCTCGGGTGTGGCGATAACCTCCGCATCCAGCGCATGCAGAAATGCCTGGGAGCCGGCGTCTCGCCAGGGTACAAACAGGCCCACAGTGACGTAGGCGAGAAGTGAGGCAAACATGGGGGCACCGACGGTAAATGCATTGCCAAAGCGAGGATTGAGGCTCATCCAATGTTCAGGTGGAAAAAGCTTCAATCCGCCGAAAGTCACGGCTCCCATGATCCAGGAGGCGATGGCCGCTCTGGGTCCGCTTCGCCGAAAGGGAAGTAGAAGCCCAAGTAGCATGGGAATGGCAATGGGTCCGAGCAGTGCGCCATACCACAGAATTAAAATTCCAATCACTCCGCCAAAGTGCGATGCAAAGAGCGCCAGCACCATACTTATCGTCAGGAAGCAGAAGGTCATAATGCGACCGAGCAGAAGCTGCGTAGCATCCTGCAGCTTGGCTTTTCCGCTGCGAAGCACTGGAAGAATGTCGCGCACGATAACGGCAGACACGGCGTTGGCGTCGGATGAGGTCATGGCCATGGTGTGGGCGAAAAGTCCAGCGAGTACTAAACCAATCAGGCCCGATGGTAGTAGGGTCCTGGCGAGGATCGCGTAGGATTCAGAGGGATCGTGCAGGTCCGGAAGGATAAGCGGCGCGGCCCACATGGGGAAAAAGAGAATGGGTGGCCAAAGCAAAAAGAGGCTCGCGGACAGCAACGAGGATTTGCGCGCATCTTCGCCCGTTGAGGAAGCGAGAAACCTCTGTGCGAGACTCCAGCTCCCCCCATTGTAGGACAGCAGATTTACAAAGAAATAGGTCGCAGCAAAGACCACAGTATAGTCCCCATGGAAGGGCTTGAGGTGGTCAGGTGGCAGATGCTTCCACATTGTCCATATGGAACTTCCTCCGCCAAGGCGACGCAGCACTGCAACCAGCATAGCAACGCCGGCGAGCAATTGAATGATGAACTGACTAAGATCGGTCAGAGCATCGGCCCAGAGTCCGCCCATCACTGAATAGATAATGGTGACGCCACCGGTGAGAAGAATTCCCCAGAGGAATGGGACGTCTGCTAAAGCATGAAGCAGGATCGCGGATGCACTCCATTTTGCACCTACGTCGAATACCTTTAGTACTGCGCCGCTCCAGCCCAGCAACTGCTGGGTTGGCAGATCGTAGCGAATCCTCAGATATTCAAGTGGAGAGATGACATGCAGATGCTGTCGCATCCGTGCCCATTTCATGGGAAATATCCGCGAACCGATTAGGAGAGATAGAGAAATAGAACATGCCCACCAGAAATAAACCGTGATGCCAGAGGTATATGCTAGAGCCGCATAGCCGACGAACACCGCCGAACTGTACCCCGACATGTGGTGAGAGATCCCGGCTAACCACCAAGGCATGACACCGCCAGCAGTGAAGAAGTCGTTCGCACTCCTCACTTTTCTTCGGGCCCAAATGCCAACGACGATCATGAGAACGAAGTAGGATGCCAGGACAATCCAAGCCAAAAGTTTCATTACTTCGCCCTTGATATGCTCACTCCTGATGATGCCATGCAGCCGTTTGTGCCGCAAAACATCTTCGGGAAACCGCCAGGGTCGAGGACATTCGGTAAAGTGGCCTTGTGAAAAGCGTCAACCAATCCGCGCTGAAGATGTGTCTCTTGACTTCCTATTACGAACTGCTCCTCGCGGGCTGCGGACACTAACTAACGTTAGTGTCTGTCGCAACCCTCCTGGCTATGGGATATTCGGGCTGCTTGGGCCCTAGCTACTAGTCACCACCAAGGGGTGACACCTCATCCAGCAGCCTGAGCAGGCCATAGCGAAATGCTGACAGTCTACCTTAACCAATAATCGAAGCGCTTCTGGGCACACCCGACGACCCGAAGCTCGCGCCCAACTCCATTCACGCGGCTCTGATGCTAAAGGTCTCCACGAGATGGATTATCGGCAGGCGGCCTGATGAATCTACGCCCGGCTCAAACTTGTTGCTCGCTTCGGCATTGATGAGCGCCCAGGCTGTTCACGAACTTCAGCGTGTTGAGGTAATTACGGAATCATTCCGCATTCAAACATCTTGTTCGCAACAGGAGCTGCCACCTTGTTGATAAAACAGCGTGCGCATCTGCGGATCGCTCCGTAGAAACTGAATTACCTTTTGTTGCTGCGGCGTTGGCGGCACCTTTGCCGCTCTCTCTGCCCACAACTGCTGGCAGATGGCGTTCTGGTACTTCATAATGACCTTGTTGGCAACCTGGTCCAGAATCGGATGCTGATCCTGAGCGTTGGTTCCAGCTACCAGTGTCAGCATCAGGGAGGCACTTAACAAACAAAGGATCTTACTCATCCGGTCGAGCTTCATGGTGCGTTCTGCTCATATTGGTACAAGTTGAGATTCTCCTTCGCGAATGAATACTGAGCCGCGATTATCCACTTTCGCGATTGCAAGCGCCTCCAATATACACCGCGGGGTGGATTCGGCAACCTGCCAGATTTTTGGCGACAAACTAGTGGTTTTTGCATGCGACGCGCGATGTTCGACTGGCGTATGATCCCCTCGAAATCTTATGACCGAATGAATCAATCCCTTCACGTCATCTCTGGAGAGGAACTATGAGCAAGTTTGGAACCATCCGCTGCGCCCTGGCTCTCGGGTTAGGAGTATTCGTGACAGGCGCGGTTCGCGCAAACGGGCAGAGTGCACCCCCGTCAACCGGGTACGGCGGAGAAGCAACGCACACCGCCGGACAGGGCACATCGTACGAAAATAAATACGGCGACAGCGCATACCATGCCGAGGGATCAGGAACGACGACGGCCTATAACGCTTATGGCGGCAGCGCGACGCACACCGCGGGCGAGGGCACATCGGCAACCAGCGCTTACGGTGGAAGTGCGTATCATGCCGAAGGGTCCGGGGAGACGACCGCTACGAGCGTCTACGGCGGCGCCGCTACCCATTCTCAAGGTGTAGGCACGGTGGGAATCACTTCCTTTGGCAACACCGTCTACGCCAGCGATCGCTACGGGACGACGGCGCACGGATACCATCCGCCGGTCGTAGTTAACTCCTACTCCACTGGCTGCTACAACTGCGGAGGCTGGTCCGCCGCCGGGGCGGCAGTTGCCGGTGCGGCCGCTGGAGTAGCGGTCGGAGCGACAGTCGCAGCTGCTACTGCCAACGCCTACAATGCTGGTGTAGTGACCGGGACGGAGGTTGCTTCGGCGAATAATGCTGCTGCTACCACTAACTCTTACAACGCCGGCGTGGCTGCGGGAGCGGCGAACACTTCCTATTCCATGGGAGAAATCGTCGCGGCTATACCGTCCGGCTGCGCTTCACCTACAGTAGGCGGCACCGCCTACTATCTGTGCGGTAATACATGGTTCCAGCCATCTTATGGCGCGAACGGCGTGTACTACCGCGTTGTGCCAACCGCAACTCCATAGAACACGACGAAGTAGTTATTTTCGAGAAGGCTAAAAAGCAACTGTCCCAAATACGGAAAGGGTGACGAACATGAGAAAGAGAGCTGTGTTGTTTGCGATGTTAATGTGCATCACATCCGCGATTGCCGTCGGGCAACAGGTTTCAGTCAACTTCAACCACGACCAGAGTTTCGCCCAGTTCCACACCTACGCATGGGGCTCCAACAATGCCAATCAGATTCAAAACTCGATACTGGCGCAAGTAGCGAAGCAGGACATCGATTCCGCATTGCAGGCCAAGGGTCTGCAACTGGTGCAGGAATCTCAGAATCCTGACCTGATCGTCACAGCAAACGGCGGCATGAAACAGCAGACTTCCTATAGCGTGTGGGGCATGCGCGGAATCGGCGGAGGGATGGGCGGAATTTCTCCGGAGCAGAATGTCATAGGAACGATGATTATCGACCTGTATGACGCAAAGACACAGTCTCTGATATGGCGAGGGGTTGCGCAGGATACGCTGAGCAACAACGGCAACAAGAATCAGCAGATCGTGGAGAAGGCGATCCAGAAGATGTTCAAGCAATGGCCGAAGTGAGCTGGCCCTTACGCCACCACAACAATTGATGGAAAGCGCCTGAACTCAGCGGGGTTCGGGAAGAAGCAGCAGTGTGCGCGAAAATCGCCGCCAGCGCCAGCTAGTATGGGGCAGCTACCCCGAGTTGTTCCAAGAAATCAATGCGGGGCGGACAAAAGAGAACACCTGGATCTCACCACCTGATAAGGATCGCAACTGCCCACTGCCCCACCACAATTCGTTCGCCACTGTCACTTGTGCCAGTAGAAATGAACAGCTCTGCCCGGTAATTTCGGAGCACAGTAAGTCCGCAAGAAGACCAAGAGAAGGTAATCGGCTAGGGCAGCTTGTGAGGGCTGCCCTCTTTTTGCCGCAATCGTGGATTCGGATCACTCCGGCTGACACAACCAATTTTGGTGACCGGAACTAGCAACATTGCTGGTTGCCGGATGCTACACGGTGACTGGGCCGGATTGCAAAGACGAGACGCCGAAAGGCATCAAGTTCAGCTCCGAGACGCAGTTCTTTGCGACTATCTATCGCACACAGCTCTTCGGTCCCAGCGACATGCCGAATGTGAAGAAAATTCAGGCCGGGTACAAGGTCCAGCCGCTCTCGCAGTTCCTGAAACAACCGGCACCGCCCGCGGCACCGGCGATCGACTTCCCGCCTTTCACCAAAGACGACATGAAGCTGCCGTTCCCGATGTTTCTGAACTTCATTCTTCAGTTCTGCCCGCCAGTGGAGGAAGAAAAGGCGTTGCGTGCAAAGTTTGCCGAGGTGGGAATCGACGCGGGGAAGCCATTCGAGCTCCGGAACCTCTTGGAGGCGCAAAAGGGCGAACTGGCGCTCGGGCTTAAGGATGGCTACGACAGCATCGAGAAACAGCGAGACAACATAGGCAAGAACATCAACGGCTGGCTCGTTGGTTCCGGCTTTGGAGACCGCGCTCTCTTCCATGGTGACTGGCTTCTGCGCGCCGCCGCAACGCTAGCCGGTATTTATGGCAATTCTGCTGAGGAGGCTGTCTATCCCATCGCCAAGAATGACAATGCTGGAGCGGCCCTTGACGGCTGCAAGCACAACTACACGGTGACCTTCGCGGCTGGTCAGTATCCGCCGGTGAACGCGTTCTGGTCGATCACGATCTATGACGGCAAAACGCAACTGCTGATCGAGAACACCATCAACCGCTATTTGATCAACTCGCCGATGCTGCCCGGCATGAAGAAGAACGCGGGTGGCTCGCTGACGATGTACATTCAGAAGGACGCGCCTTCGGCGTAGAAGAAAGCCAACTGGCTTCCCGCTCCCGATGGCCCGATCTACATGGTGATGCGACTGTATTGGCCGAAAGAGACGCCGCCGTCGATTCTGCCTCCGGGCGAAGGCGCATGGCAGCCGCCTGCGATACAGGTCGCGCAATAAGCGATTTCAGTTCCACAGAGCGATAAGGAAAGGAGAAGATATGACGCATTCATCCATTCTCGGATTCAGAACCACGAATGCTGTTCTAACAGTCGCACTCGCCGCAGTCGTGGTGATGAACGTCGCGAAAGCTCCCGCGCAGAGCCCACAGATGCTGGACAAATTGATGGCCATCAAATCGGCGCAGGATGCGAACAAGGCAAAGCTGGCCCAATACACGTGGCAGGAAACGGAGAGCATCGCAATCAAGGGCGATGTGAAAGATACCAAGGTCTATCAGGTCCAGATGGGGCCAGACGGGAAGCCGCAGAAGACCGAGATCAACAACGAGCAGGCGCAGCCGAGCGGCCGTCAGGGACGTGTGAAGCAGCGCGTCGAGGCACATGCCAAAGAGGAATACCAGGAGTATGGCCAGTCGATCATTGCGCTGGCCGAGCAATACACCACGCCCGATCCGGACCGCCTGATGCAGGCGAAGCAGCAGGGCAACATCTCGCTGCAACCGGTGAATGGCAGCGTGAACCTCGTCATAAAGAACTATGTGAAGCCGGGCGACTCGGTGACCATGACCATCGATGATCAGACGAAGCAGCTAGTCAGTGTCCAGGTTGCCTCGTATTTGGACGACCCAAAAGACGCAGTCACCATCGCCGCCCAGTTCGCCCAGTTGCCGGATGGTACAAATCACGTGGCCAACACGCTGGTGACCGGCGTGAGCAAGCATCTGACCGTGAACGATCAGAATTCCAACTACCAGCATTTGTAGCCTTCGGACGCGCGCTCCAGTCCGCGTAGAATCTGGCAACTGATGAATTGGCCCACGGGCTGCGCCTCTAAAAAGAGAAGAGGATGGAGATCTCAATGAAGCGATGCACAGCAAAATGCTTGAGCTTATCCGACTACGCAACACTATGAAGTGTCTTCACCAGGTCGATTTGCGCTTTAGAGACATAGCCGGCGGCGCCTAACGCCTCAGCTGCCTCAACGAAATCAAGACTCTCGTGAACGGATAAAAGACTATCCTGGCAGGACAATTCCGGAGCCTCGCAACTGCTCCGCAACATGGAAACCGTTCGTATCGCCAAGGTCAACGTCCAGAAGGATAATATCTGGATTCGGCCTCACGGCCGTGGCAACACTGACGATCCGGAGGATAGTGTCCCAACGAACCGATTGCGGAATAGATTAAACGGGGGGTCTCAAAGCAGTGCAGCCTTCACGCCGCCGATTCGGAATGGATGGACGCTGCGCGTGTGCGATGCATCATGCGAACAATAATCTTCTCTACCTCTACGAGGAGGAAGAAGATGAAGCCGCCGAGGACAAGCTTTGGCCAGATGCGAAGCGGAATGGACTCGGTGTCGAACAGTGTCTGGAACGGCGGTGCATAAGTAAAAAGCAGTTGCAGCACTACGATGGCGCCGATGCCCAGAGGCAAGTACTTGTTGCCAAGGTGCGCCTTGAGCGACAGTGACGAGCCCACCTTGTAGCGGGAGTTGAGAAGATAAAAAACTTGACCGATGACCAGCGCATTTACCGCTACGGCCCGAGCAAGCGCATCGGACGCATCATTTGACTTCATCCAGAAAAATGCTCCTAGCGTAAGCACGAGCAGCGCCAGGCCGACGAAGATGACGCGCCATATTCCAAAGCCATCCACGATTGGGCGGTCGACCGCACGCGGCGGTCGCTGCATTACGTCGAATTCATGTGGTTCGAAAGAGATCACCAGTCCCAGCGCGACAGAGGTAACCATATTGACCCAGAGGATCTGTGGCGCAGTGATCGGCGCGGTGAAGCCCGCAATGACGGCCACGAGGATGACAAGCGCCTGGGCGACGTTTGTTGGCAACAGAAAGAGCATCGCCTTCTCGATGTTGTTGTAGACCGTACGTCCTTCCTTAACAGCTGCGGTGATCGAGGCGAAGTTGTCGTCGGCAAGCACCATCGCGGCCGCCTCCTTGGTGACCTCGGTGCCCTTGATCCCCATAGCGACTCCGATGTCGGCTTTCTTGAGCGATGGTGCGTCGTTTACTCCGTCGCCGGTCATTGCTACGATCTGCTTGTTCGCCTGGATTGCCTTGACCAGCCGCAGCTTGTGCTCGGGACTCGCTCGCGCGAAGACGTCCACGTCACGGACTCGCTCCCGCAACGTGGCGGTGTCCATCTCTTCGATGTCCGTCCCGGTGATCGCCGTCTTACCATCGCCGATCCCCAGCATTTTGGCGATCGCTGCCGCAGTAATCTTGTGATCGCCGGTTATCATCGTTACCCGGATGCCGCCGGCGTGGCATTCCTCGACGGCTTCGATGGCTTCTTTGCGGGGCGGGTCAAGCAGTCCGATCAGGCCAATGAGCACCAGGTTCTTTGGGAGATCGCCGGGCCCAAGACTCCCGGCGTTGACATTCGGATTCTCAAGCCATGCCAAAGCCAGCACACGCTCACCCTGCGCCGCAAGATTGTCCGAAGCTTGTATGAAATAGGCGGAATCAAGCGGCGCCGGCGCTCCGCCATTGGTCGCCTGATGCGTGCAGTGTTCGAGGATAACTTCTGGCGCGCCTTTGACGAGGATCATCCGCTTGCCGTCGGCGTCCTTGTGCAGCGTTGCCATGAACTTGTGTTCCGATTCGAATGGGATCGCGTCAATCCTGGGATACTTCTCCCGCGCGGTCTTCCGGTCGAAGCCGAGTTTATTCGCGAACGGGTAGAGCGCCCCTTCCGTCGGATCGCCCTCTACCTTCCACTGTCCCTCCTCCTGGTGTATCTCCGAATCGTTGCATAGCATGGAGACCCGGCCCATGTGCTGAAGTGCCGGATCGTCGCCTGCGGGTTGGCCGTCCTTCATCACCTGGCCTTCGGGCGCGTATCCGTCTCCGGTAACCACATATGCTGATTCGGCAGTGACCGCCGACACTACCATCATTTCCATCAAGGTCAAGGTGCCGGTCTTGTCGGAACAGATACGCGAGACCGAACCCAGAGTTTCCACTGCCGGCAAGCGCCGGATGATCGCGTTGCGCTGAGCCATGCGCTGCACGCCGATCGCGAGCGTGACCGTAATGAGTGCGGGCAGTCCTTCCGGGATCACCGATACCGCAATGCTGATGACCTTCTGGAATATGTCCACGAAGCCCATGCCCTGAATCCACCGGCCATAAGCGAAGACGAGGACGGTGACGACTCCGATGACCCCGGTGATGGAATAACCGAACTTCTTGATCTGGCGCAGCAACGGGGTCTCCAGCGCGCTGACCGAGGTCATCATCTGATTGATGTGGCCCAGTTCGGTGTTCGAGCCGGTCGCAACCACCACCCCGGTTCCGCGCCCGGACGCGACCAGGGTTCCAGAAAACGCCATGCCTTCCCGATCTCCGATCGTAGCCTTGTCGGATACTGCGTTCGTGGTCTTATCGATGGGCACGGACTCGCCAGTGAGCGCCGCCTCCTCCGTCCGCAGGTTTTTGACTTCAACCAGGCGAAGATCCGCCGGAACCTTGTCACCCGATTCGAGGAGGACGACGTCTCCCGGCACCAGTTCCTCAGACGGGATCAGGCGAGTTTCTCCACCGCGCAAGGTCCTGGCCTCGGCGGAGAGCATGTTGCGGATCGAGTCCAGCGCCTTTTCAGCCTTGCCTTCCTGAATGAAGCCGAGCAGCGCGTTCAGGATGACAACGCTCAGAATGATCGCGGAGTCGAGCCAAAGGCCGACCATCATCTTGACGAACCCTGCTCCGAGCAGGACATAAACCAGAATATTGTTGAACTGCTGAAGAAACTTCATGAACAGCGACTGCTGCTTACCCTCAGGCAAGCGGTTCAGGCCATATTTTGTCAGGCGCTGTGAGGCTTCGCCTGCGTTGAGGCCTTTCGCAGGGTCAGTTTGGAGCTGCTTCACTACTTCGTCTGCGGCTATGGCGTGCCAGGCCATGATCTTACTGGCTGGGGTAGCTGTCCCGGTTGTATTCATCTGCACGCTCCGTTGGGCCTGCTTGGCGCGGTTTGCTACTGCGGTTTTAAGAACTTGATGTGGGACTAGAACTGACCCTCAGAACTTCCAATACAGCGGCACAATGTAGGCAACGCTTAGCCTGCCCGTTTTTATACGGTTGGATAGCAAGTGTAGCGCAGTTATTGATGGGCCTGGAAAATCTGTTCTAGTTAGAGGGCTAGAATCGGCTTGTTTTTGGTTCTGTCAGATCGCGGCTAGTCGCGATCTGACGGGCCACTCCCATAGCCTCAACCTGGAAACCCATGAATTCACAGAAAGCGAGTCTCTGTTCGATAGGGTTGGCGCACAGATATGTGGTGACCTGCATCAACAGAAAGTCGCAGGCTTAAGCCGTAAGTGTTCAATCCGTTCCGATGGACAGAGTCGGCACGACGATAGAGGTGCGCATCGAGTCCTTTGGAAGTTCACGGCGGAGAGGGAGAGATTCGAATGCTGGGTTCACTTTTGGAGCGTGTAAGTTATAGAAACCACATTGCCAGTCAGGCCATGAATGCCATGAATGCGACGCCGCCTTGCCCGATATTGCCCGAAGACGGGGGCGCTGGAATTAGGTAGCAGAACTGGGCGCTCCAAATTTGCCCTTATGCTGCCATGAAAGATCTGCAGGTTACTTTCCTCGTTCCAAAGACGATAAAAGCGGAGACGCCAGAGAATTCTTCGGTATGCTTTTCCGTCTCGCTGAGGGGCATCGATTAGGTCAGGAATGCGTATTGGCTGCAAGTTACGGATCGCCCCAACGTGCAGCCACTTCGCGCCAGCCCTCTTCCAGGCCACCCGAGGGGCACAATCAAAATCTTGTACTTGGGCCAAAGGTTTTCTTATTTGGCGTCTCCGACGAGATTTGAACTCGTGTTATCGCCGTGAAAGGGGCCCCGTAGTCCGCAACTAACGAGCACGATGGGTCTAAAAAGTAGCTTTTAGCACCCTTGGGAACGCTTATCGAACCCTTAACCAACCCACGAATTCGTTCGATGAACTGAATTCTCGCGACGCTGTCGCGAGAATTTTTCAGACGCAGTCTGAAGAATCTCCCCTTTGGCTTGTTCGCTGTTTATTCGCCTATGCTGTTCCATGTTTCCCGCTCCCACATCGGGTCTATATTCGCAGCTCCGCGAGACGTCATGCGATAGGCGCCCTTGAAATATGTCTCTCGGCAGATCCCGGCGCCGCTGACCGCAGAATGGGCAATCGGCAATGTCCATGAGCTTGGCATTGTCTCCACTGGTGCAGGGATGTTCTGACGGCACGCTTTGCAAGCAAAACACAAACGGATTGGGACGTTCCTGTATGCGCCGCGGGATTCGTGGGTCGTGCAAGGCAGCCCTGTTATCACTACAGATCCGGTAGCATTTTCTCCGATTGGCAGCCCTAGATAGCGATTTGGAGGCAAATTCCGGAAACTGCCGCAGGGCCGTGTTTACCGCTTGCTCTGGCTGCCGCGCAGTTTGACGGGCGGTGCGTGCGTCTTAAAACGAGGCGCTTGCGCGACAACGCGTCTAGAGTGTCAAAGGTTTCTTGAATAGCCTGAGCTTTTTAGGGCGAAAGATCTGAAGTTGCCTACGACTGCCGCTCGAAATCGTCTACTGACAGCGATGCCAATTTCAGACATCGGTATCCGGTCTAAAATCTCACAAGCGACTACCGAAGCGACACTGTGTTTGACCACCGATAACGGTGTAATGGTGATGCCCATGCGCGAATGGACGAGTGAGATCAGCGTTGGGACCTCTCCTGCGGTCTGAGTGACATTGGGAACAATCCCGGCATCGCGAAGGATCCCGAACATCAAATCGTGGAATCCAGGGGCCCAGGTACGTTCATACATCACGAAGTTCTCGCCCGCCACTTCGCGCAGGCGTACCCTTTTTCTTTTTGCTAGTTTATGGGACGAGGGTACGACGAGCACGAAGGGTTCGCGATGCACTGTTACAACATCGAGGGCCGAGTGCCCTCCAATCGGCAGACGAAGAAATCCAACGTCGAGCGAGCCGGTCTCCAGCATCTGTACCTGCTCCGCCGTGAGAATATTGCGCAAAGAGATCTCTACTTCGGGATATAACTCTCTAAACTGACGAACGATATCGGCCACAAGCTCGCTTCCCGCAGTTGAGATGAAGCCGATCCGCAATAGTCCCAGTTTCCCATTGGCAGCCAACCTCGCCCTGCGAATGGCTTGTTCCAAGTGCGACAGCGCTCCAGCGGCATCATCACGAAAAGCCGCACCGGCGGCGGTGAGCGTTGTTTTGCGTCGGTTCCGCTCGAACAGTCGTACGCCGACCTCCTCCTCAAGAGCTCGTATCTGAAGGCTTAAAGCTGGTTGGCTGATATGAATCAACTCCGCTGTACGTCCGAAGTGCAGAGTCTCGGCGACGGAAAGAAATGACCGAATTTGACGAAGCTCCACAGTATCGAGCCTTATTTGCGAATCTTATCACAGACTACAAAACAGCCAGTGTCTCTAATTAGAGCTCGGAGTGTCTAACTGGGTGTGGCAAAGCAGTAGCCCGATGCGACAACACCACTCAGCGATTTCATCGGTCCTATGTTAGATATACTATTGTAAAAATAGTATATCTAAGGTACCATAGAGTATGGTCAAGAAACCCGAGTACCGCGATCTTTTTCCCGGCGCACTGGAATTAATGATTCTTAAGACTCTAAGCCGAAACCCGATGCATGGATACGCCCTCGCGCAGCGACTCAAGGAGATTTCAGACGATCTTCTCCAGATTGAGGAGGGATCCTTATATCCCGCTCTACAGCGCATGTTGAAAGCCGGCTGGCTGGAATCGGAAATGGGTCTATCAGCGAGGAACCGCTCGGTACGAATCTTCAAGCTGACCCAGGCGGGCAGAAAACATCTTGAGCACGAAGTCTCGAGCGTCGAACAGATGTTCGCCGGAATCAGTCGCGTGCTTGCTCTGGCGAGATCATAGGAATTCTCTGATGCTCAGAAAAATGTTTACTCGCCATCGTCGATATGAGGAACTCTCCGAATCGATCCGTGAACACCTCGAAGAAAAGATTGCCGACCTGATGGAAGGCGGGATGACGCGGGAAGAGGCGGAAAGATCCGCCCGTCACGAGTTCGGCAATGTGACGCTGATTGAGGAGCAAAGCCGCGAAGTCTGGCAGTGGCCCAGGCTTGAATCTCTCTGGGAGGATGTAAAGTATGCGTTGCGTCGATTGAGGAAGACTCCTGGCTTTACGACTATTGCCTTACTTACACTTGCCCTCGGCATCGGAGCTAATACTGGCATTTTCACGCTTCTAGATGCAGTTCTATTGAAGTCTTTGCCCGTGCCTGACCCCGAGCAACTCTTTATCGTGAAACAGAGCGATCACCTTGCGGATAAGAGCCGATTTTCTTATTCCTTTTTTGATCAGATCAGGCGGCAGGTTCCAGATACAGCATCAATCGCGGCGATGAGCTGGCCTGACGATTTCTACGTCGTCACTGCAAAGGAACAGCCGCAGCCCACACAGGGGCAGCTGGTGTCGGGCAACTACTTCCAGGTATTCGAGACATACCCGGTCCTAGGCCGTCTGTTGACTGCCGCCGACGACGAGCAGCTTGGCGCCAGTCCCGTGGCTGTCATCAGTTATGCCTATTGGCGGCGCGAATTTGGGGCTGATCCCACTGTGATCGGCCGCAAACTCGAAGTGAACTACGTGCCCGTCACGATCGTCGGGGTAGCACCGCAAGGCTTTTTTGGCGCCCGCGCCGGAACGCAACCCGCGTTCTGGATACCCCTGAGCATGCAGTCTGTTGTCGACTATCACGATCACTACAGCGACTTTGGCGCTCAACCACAGAAGCCATGGATTCCGCAGGCAAATATCAACTGGTTGCTCTTGGTCGTGCGTGTCAAGTCCCCCGTTGCGGTTCCCGAGATGACGAGTGTCCTGAATCAGCAATATAGAGGCAATCTCGAATCCCTCATGCAGCACCTCGCCGATCCAGAGCAGCGAGAGGCAATGCTGCGGAATCGGCTCACCCTTGAACTTGGGCAACGCGGATTCGCCAACGTAAGAGAGCAATTTAAGCAACCGCTCCTGCTCCTGATGGCCATGGCGGCGATCGTCCTGCTTATCACCTGCGCCAACATCGCGAATCTGCTGTTGGCCCGTGCTGCTGCTCGTCAGCATGCTCTCGCCTTGCAGCTTTCGATTGGCGCTGGTCGTACCCGTCTCATCCAGCAAATGCTCACCGAGTGCCTATTGTTGTCTCTCGGAGGAGGAGTACTGGGGATCGTGGTGGCATATGGGTGCGCCACAATCCTGCCCCATTGGGCCTCAACAGGAAACACGACGATTCCACTCAACCTCGCGCCGGACACGCGTATCCTCGTCTTCGGCGTTATCATCGCGGTGGCTACCGGTGTTCTCTCCGGACTTGCTCCGGCGTTGCAAAGCGCAAGCGTCGATCCGGCATCCGTGTTGAAGACTGGCGTTCTGTTGATCGCGGGAAGCGCCGGAACCCGCCGCTGGTCCGTGCGCAAAATGCTCGTGGTCGCCCAGGTCGCGCTCTCTCTTCTTCTACTTGTAGGAGCCGGAATGTTCCTCCAAACGCTCGAAAATTACAGCCGGCTCGATCCCGGCTTTGACCGCAACCACCTCCTCAACGTGCAGATCGACACACATCTTGTGAATTACCAAACCAGTGATTTTCCGTCGCTCTACCAGCGCCTCGCCGATCGAATGGAGGCAATCCCGGGAGTACGCTCGGCCAGCATCACCAGCTGTTCACTCGTCGCCGGCTGCTTTGACTCCAGCGACGTAGTCGTCAGGAACGGAAGCGGGCGAAGAATCGCTCGGGCCAATGCTCAAGTCAACTCCGTTTCGTTGAATTACTTTGCAACTACCGGAATTCAGCTTTTTCGAGGAAGAGTATTCGCAACCACCGACGATGTCTCCGCGCCTAAGGTCGCAATCGTTAACCAGACCTTCGCACACCGCTACCTTGGAGACCAGAACCCTCTGGGCCTGGAATTCTCTTACGCGGACGATGAATTAAACCGCTATCAAATCATAGGCGTCGTGATGGATGCGCGCGTGAACGATATCCGTGAGATCGCACCGCCAATCATCTATTTTCCAATCGTCCAGAACCTTGGCAACATCGATGGTCTCGAGGTTCGCACTGCCGCCGATCCTCACTGGGTCGCGGCGCAGGCTCGCCAGGCAATAGCTGATGTCGACCCCAGGATCCCCATCGTGAATGTTGCTACTTTGAATGAAGAGGTGAAGGACAATCTCACCCAGCCGCGCCTCATCGCCCGTCTCACCGCTATCTTCGGAGTGCTGGCATTGACCTTAGCCTGCCTCGGGCTCTACGGAGTCATGTCCTTCACAATGCAACGCAGAACGAGCGAGGTTGGAGTTCGCCTTGCTTTAGGTTCGACAAGGTCGACAGTTCTTTTGCTGGTGATGCGTGAGACGCTATTGCTTGCTGGGGTGGGTGTAATGGTGGGTCTCGTGATGGCCATTGTCGGAATGCGTATGGCGACAAGTTTCCTATTTGGCCTCTCGCCGGACGATCCGCCAACAATTGCCTTGGCTACGGGTCTACTTCTGCTGGCATCCGCAGTTGCCGGATTCGTCCCTGCATGGCGGGCAGCCCATATCGAACCTGTTCAGGCTCTCCGAACCGAATAGGAAAGGTGATGCGTTCGCTCAAACTTATGCCTTGATTGCCATCGATCCCCAATCGCATCGTGAGGGAAGTATTCGCGGGAAGTTCTGAGCAACTTCAATTTCCTTTTTGAGCGCACCCTTGCTGAGCTACTCGCATGAAACATGACTGTCCTCAGATTGCCGCTGCGCACCAACTCCGTCATCATCTGTTGACCGCTTGCCGAGGTTACTAGTGGAATTGCCGCCGG
>Ga0206959_10068_pt1 | contig 18909 bp, 19 predicted proteins | sample Alteio_BWOrgHeat_31_FD_152971 | JGI IMG/M metagenome (GOLD analysis project Ga0206959, IMG submission 152971) | Enriched cells from forest soil in Barre Woods Harvard Forest LTER site, Petersham, Massachusetts, United States -... | ecosystem: Environmental > Terrestrial > Soil > Temperate forest >...
ATAGAGGCCATGAAAACCAGACATCAGGTTTTCACCGCTGTGTTTTTCGACCAGTGAGGCCTGCACATTCATCACAACATCAATCGCTCCGATGGAAGCGCCGAACAGAAAAAGCGATAGGGCAAGAAGAGCGGACGAAGGAGCCACCGAGGCGGCCACCAATCCCAGAAAGATGGCGCCCGCGGAAAATTGAATGAGGCGCTTGCAACCACAACGGCCTACTAGGGCCCCCATGGTCGGCATAGATAAAAGCGATCCCGCTCCAAAACACAACAAGAGAAGGCCGAAATATTGATCGTTCGCGTGTACACGGGCTTTGGCATACGGTACCAATGGAGCCCAGGACGAATGCGCCATTCCGCAAAGCAGGAAGATAAGCCGCGTTGCTCGGCGCTCCGAGGCGCCCGGTTTTGTCATCTGCATATCGTTCCTTCAATATTTCGAAGCGCGTAAGGAGAGATCGAGATCGGCGATCATTCTGTTTTCTCACTCGCGGTTAACAGTGCCTTCAGTTCCGAGTACGAGCCAACAACGATGTCCGCACCCGCCTCTCGCAGGGAGGCTTCTGAAAAGCTGCTTGTCAGGCCAGCCGAGAAGCAACCTGCTGCGCTCGCCGCAACGATTCCGTTCACGGCGTCTTCAATCACCAAACAGGCAGGTGCTAAGGCGAGTCTTTCCAGAGCAATTTGAAAAACTTCCGGGGATGGCTTCGGCTGAGAGAAAGAAGCACTATCAACGACGATCTCAAACGTTGATTCGATCTGCAGCATCTTCAGTGGTGTCTCTCGATTGCGCCTTGTCGCGGATGTAGCCAAGGCGAGTCGAAAGCGAGATTTTGCACAATGCACAAACTCGATGGCGCCCGGTACCGGGTGAAGCGTGTGTTCGAGGGACTCGTAAATGAGATGTTTGCGGCTAAGGATCTCGGCGCTACGCTGCTCGTCTAAGCCGTGTTCGGCAGCTACCTCGTAGATCCTGGCCTTGTCGCTGCGCCCGGTATAGCTCGCAAACAGTGATTCCGGCACCACGATCCCCGCCTCCCTGAGCGCTTCACGTTTCGCGCACTCATGCAGAGGCTCGGAATTGATAAGGACGCCGTCCATATCGAAGATCAGTGCCTCAAAGTGGTGTGATTGCAGCGCTTCCGTAGTCATCGGCACTTTCGGTCATTGATTATACGTGATCTTGCATGTTTATGCCGATTTGTGCATAATAATTTGGGTGCTTCCTCGGCCCGAGGTGACGATGCAAAAAAGAGATCTCATGCCCGCAGAACGGCAAAAGGAGATCCTAGAGCGTATCCGAAAGGATGGCCGGGTTCTGGCGACAGACCTTGCCCGAGAGTTTTCAACCTCAGAGGACACGATTCGTCGTGCTCTGCGCGACCTGGCCGCTCAAGGCTTGTGTGCTCGCGTCTATGGGGGAGCCTTATATTCGCCAAAACGCCGTCCAGCGATCTTGCTGAGCATGACATAAGCGACACAGGACGCATCGCAATTCCCACGCTCTCGCCATCTCTCCAGCCTCGGGTACCATCCTTCAGCGAAGGAGGGAGGCCGTTGACAGGAAGCTTGCACTCGGACAAAAGACGGCTTCGATCATTCAACCGGGGCAATTTGTCTTTATCGACGCAGGCTCTACCAATCTGGCAGTAGCTCGCTCGCTTCCTAAAAGCATTGGCCTGACTGTAGCTACACACGATCCAACTATCGCAGCGGTTCTTGCGGACCGGACAGATCTGACGCTTATTACGATTGGAGGTCAGGTCAACCCGCTCATAGGCGCTGCGGTGGATGGTCGGGCGCTGCGTCAGGTTTTAGAGCTTCGCCCAGATCTGCTCTTGTTGGGAATATGCGCGATTGATGCGGACGACGGCCTCGCAGCCTTTCACAGTGAAGATGCCCAGATGAAAAGTGCGCTGCTTGAAAGATCCGGCTCGGTTGCGATTGCAGTCTTGAACGAAAAGCTCTCCGCGTCAGCTCCTTTTCAGGTCGCCGCAGTTGATGTTGTCGGTGATCTCGTTGTTGAGGCAGAAGCGCCAAAGCGGGTCGTATCGGACTTCGAATCACGGGGTATACGTATCCACCGGGCAAAAACTCTAAGTGCGAAATCGAATGGCAACCCAACTCCAACCATGGTGAGAGGGCGCTAGAACTGACCGAATTAGATGCATTGTTCACGATCATCAGAAACGTTGAAGAGGGTATGGAATGATGGGGAATTCCTTCTTTCAAGGAGCGTCAATGCTGGATCGTCCCGACCAGTACTAGTCTTGACGCCTGCAGTGGACCAGCCTGCGCCTACCAGCATCGCGCGACTTAAAAGCGCGTATGAGTTGCGCAATGACCTCGACCCTGGCTGGGCTGCGCGGCCTCTAGAGTTTATTTATGAACACGGAAAACCGGGGCTGCGGATCGAGGATCCCGGCGGAGAGGTGCTTGCGTGCCTCCTCGGCGAACCATGGAAATTGGAGCAGTTTCTGCGGGTTGGTATTGGTATAGCCGCGGCGCTGGGGCGTCTGCATCAGCGCGGTTTCGTCCATAAAGACATAAAACCCGCGAATGTTTTTGTGAACACCGCGACGGGCGAAGCCTGGTTGTCGGGCTTTGGACTCGCTTCCCGCCTGGCGCGCCAGCGCCAGGCGCCAGAGCCACCAGAGTTAATCGCTGGCACGCTAGCCAATATGGCGCCGGAACAGACCGGGCGGATGAATCGCTCGATCGATTCGCGCAGCGACCTCTATTCGCTCGGTGTCACTCTGTACCAGATGCTCACCGGAGTTCTGCCATTCACCGCCGCCGATCCCATGGAATGGGTGCACTGCCATATCGCGCGGCTGCCGCTGGCGCCGATCGAGCGGCTGGAGAATGTCCCGGCTCCAATCTCACAGATCGTGATGAAGCTGCTTGCCAAGACGGCCGAGGAGCGCTACCAGACTGCGACCGGCATTGAGAGCGATCTTCGGCGTTGTCTTGCCGAATGGGAAACTCAGTGCCGGATCGGCGAGTTCCCGCTGGGCCAACACGACACGCCAGATAGGCTGCTCATCCCTGAGAAGCTGTATGGGAGAGAGCACGAGATCAGGACCCTGCTCGCCTGCTTCGACCGCATTGTTGAGAGCGGTACGCCGGAGCTCATACTGGTGTCCGGCTATTCCGGGATCGGCAAGTCGTCGGTCGTTAATGAGCTGCACAAGGTGCTTGTGCCGCCGCGAGGGCTCTTCGCCTCAGGCAAGTTCGATCAGTATAAGCGCGACATTCCCTATTCGACCCTAGTGCAGGCTTTTCAAAGCCTGGTGCGGCCTCTTCTCGGCAAGAGCGAAGCCGAGCTGGCGAGCTGGCGCGGCGCGTTTCTGGAGGCGCTGGATCCGAATGCACGGTTCATGACCGACCTCATCCCGGAACTGAAGCTCATCATCGGTAACCCGCCGCCAGTTCCGGAACTTGAGCCGCAGCAAGCGCAAGGCCGTTTCCAGCTCGTGTTCCGGCGATTCATGGGTGTATTTGCCCGACCGGAACATCCGCTAACGCTCTTTCTCGACGACCTGCAGTGGCTCGACGCGGCGACGCTCGACCTGCTCGAGGACCTGCTGACCCGGTCGGATCTGCAGCACCTCATGTTGATTGCCGCCTATCGCGACAACGAGGTCGATGCCGCACATCCACTGACACGCAAGCTCGACGCGATCCGCCAAGCCGGAGATCGGGTGCGTGAGATCCGCCTGGCGCCGCTCGCCCGTGACGACCTCGGGCAGTTGATCGCCGATGCGCTCCACTGCGAGCTGGAGCGTGCCGCGCCGCTGGCGCAGCTAGTGTATGAGAAAACAGCGGGCAATCCGTTTTTCGTGATTCAGTTTCTTTACTCGCTCGCCGAAGAGGGCTTGCTCCGCTTCGATCATGACACAGCGGGCTGGTCCTGGGATCTGGTTCGCATTCGCGCCAAGGGTTACACCGACAATGTAGTCGACCTCATGGTTGGCAAACTGTCACGCTTGCCGGTCGAAACGCAGCAGGCGTTGCAGCATCTCGCCTGCCTAGGCAACGTGGCCACAGTTGCGATGCTCTCGATCGTTCTCGGGACCCCCCAGGGGCAGGTGGACGCATCGTTGTGGCCGGCGCTCTGTCAGGCACTGGTCGAGCGTCTGGAAGGCCAATTCAGGTTCACTCATGACCGGGTGCACGAGGCCGCGTATTCGCTGATCCCGGAATCATTGCGCGCTGAGATCCACCTCCGCATAGGGAGACTGCTTGTGACACAGACGCCTCCCGAGCAACGGGAGGAGGCGATCTTCGAGATCGTCAACCAGCTCAACCGCGGGGCCGCGCTGATCACCGAACAAGAGGAACGGGACCAACTGGCCGAGCTGAACCTGATCGCGGGCCAGCGCGCCAAGGCGTCTACAGCCTATGCCTCGGCGCTCGTCTACCTAATCACCGGTGCGGAACTAATGAAGGACGATTGCTGGGAGCGCAAGCACGAGTTGATCTTTGCCCTGGAGCTGAACCGGGCCGAATGCGAATTCTTGACAGGCCAGTTGCCCCTAGCAGAGGAGCGATTGGCTGCGCTGTCAATTCGCGCCACGACAACGGTCGAACAAGCCTGCGTCGCGTGCTTGCACATCGATGTCTGTACGACGCTCGATCGGAGTGGTCGCGCGGTCGCCGTCGGTCTCGCCTACCTTCGGCATGTCGGTATCGAGTGGTCCTCCCATCCGAAGGAGGAGGAGGTACGACGCGAATACGAACGCATCTGGTCACTGCTTGGGGGTCGGACAATCGAGGATCTCATTGATTTACCGCTTATGGACGACCCGGCATCCCTCGCCACTGTCGACGTTCTGAGTAAGGTATTGTCACCAGCCTTGTTTACGGATGCAAATTTGGCCTCCCTGACGATCTGCAAGGCGGTTGATCTCAGTCTCGAGCGTGGGAATTGCGATGCGTCCTGTGTCGCTTATGTCATGCTCAGCAAGATCGCTGGACGGCGTTTTGGCGAATATAAGGACGGCTTTCGATTCGGCCAACTCGGCTACGACCTCGTCGAACGACGAGGTCTAGTACGCTTCGAGGCGAGCACGTATCTTTGCTTCGCGACTTTTGTGGCGCAATGGACGAAACCCGTGAGGGCTAGCCGTGATCTGCGGCGTCGCGTGTTCGAAGCGGCGAAGCGGATCGGAGACCTCACGTATGGAGCCTACTCGCGCAACATTCTGAACACAGATCTGCTCTTCGCGGGCGAGCCGCTGCCGGAGGTGCAAGGCGAAGCCGAACATGGCCTCGCGTTCGCCGAGAAGGCGCAGTTCGGCCTCGTTATCGACTTCCTCACAACCCAACTCGTGCTGATTCGGATGCTCCGCGGATTGACGTCGAAATTCGGTTGCTTTGACGACGGCCAATTCAATGAGCTTCAGATGGAAGACCATTTGTCCAGCAACCCGGCCGTGGCGATCGCTGCGTGTTGGTACTGGGTACGCAAATTGCAGGCGCGCTATATAGCTGGCGACTATGCGACCGCAATGGACGCCGCATCGAAGGCGCAACGGCTGCTCTGGACAACATCCGCGTTGTTTGAGGAAGCCGAATATCACTTCTATGGCGCGCTCTCCTGTGCGGCCTCCTTTGATTCCGCACCAGCGGACGAGCAAGGGCAGCACCTAGACGCTGTGGCTGCGCATCACAAGCAACTCCATGTCTGGGCGGAGAATTGCCCGGAGAATTTCGAAAACCGCGCTGCACTCGTCGGCGCGGAGATTGCTCGGATCGAAGGCCGCGATATCGACGCGATGCGCCTTTACGAACAGGCCATCCATTCGGCGCGTGACAATGGCTTCGTGCACAATGAGGCAATCTCCTACGAGCGTGCTTACGCCTTCTACCGGGCCCGCGGGTTCGATCAGATCGCTGATGTCTATCTACGCAACGCTCACTTCTGCTATCTGCGTTGGGGAGCCGATGGGAAGGTGCGGCAACTCGAAGAGATGTACCCCCAACTTAGGGCAGAAGAGGAGGCGTCCCGCGCTACGAGCACGATCGCGACGCCAGTCGAACACCTCGACCTCGCAACCGTGATCAAGGTGTCGCAGGCGGTCTCAGGCGAGATAGTTCTGGAAAAACTCATTGATAAGCTGATGCGCGCGGCAATTCAGCACGCCGGTGCGGAACGAGGTCTCCTGATTTTTCCACGAGGTGCCGAGCTGCAGATTGAGGCGGAAGCCACGGCCAGTGGGGATGATGTCAGCGTATATCTGCGAGATGCCTCCACGGTCGGAGCCGAGTTGCCGGAGTCGCTCGTCCGTTATGTCATGCGTACTCAGGAAAACGTAATCCTGGAGGATGCATTGTCCAGGAACTCTTTTTCCGCCGATCCCTACATCGTTCACCATCGAGTCCGTTCCGTTCTCTGTTTGCCGCTGATTAATCAGGCCAAACCCATCGGTGTTCTATATCTTGAGAACAATCTGACTCCGCACGTCTTCACAACCGACCGGATTACGGTGCTGAAGGTGCTGGCGTCGCAAGCAGCCGTGTCCCTGGAGAATACGCGACTCTATCGTGACCTCGAAAACCGTGAAGCCAAAATCCGGCGCCTTGTCGAAGCCAACGTTGTGGGCATTGTCATATGGAATCTCGATGGGGCGATCACCGGGGCAAATGAGGCATTTCTCCGCATGGTGCAATACGACCGTCGAGACCTCGCTTCCGGCCGGGTACGCTGGACGGACCTCACGCCCGCCGAATGGTGCGATCGGGACGAACGTGCAATAGCTGAGTTAAAGGCGAGCGGGGTCTTTCAGCCTTACGAAAAGGAGTATCTCCGGAAAGATAGCAGCCGCGTGCCTATACTGCTTGGCGGTGCATTTACCGAAGACAGTGGGGCCGAGGGTATCGCCTTTATTCTCGATCTGAGCGAACAAAGGCGCGCCGAAGCGGAAATCAGGGCCCTCAAGGACCAGCTCTATCGGGAGAATCTGGCGCTGCGCGACGAAGTGGACCGGGCCTCAATGTTCGAGGAAATTGTCGGCACCTCGAAGGCGCTGAACCTTGTCCTTTCCCAGATAGAGAAAGTCGCGCCGACCGACTCCACAGTTTTCATCACTGGAGAGACGGGCACCGGAAAGGAACTTATCGCCCGCGCTGTCCACAAGCACTCCCAGAGGTCTGAACGCGCCTTCGTCAGTGTGAACTGTGCTGCGCTTGCACCAACGCTGATTTCTTCGGAGTTATTCGGACATGAGAAAGGGGCCTTCACGGGAGCCACGCAAAGACGGCTTGGCCGTTTTGAACTGGCTGACGGCGGAACGATCTTCCTGGATGAGGTGGGCGAAATTCCGTGTGACACGCAGGTCTCGCTCTTGAGGGTACTGCAGGAGCGGGAATTCGAACGGGTCGGGGGAATGCAATCGATCCATGTCAATGTTCGTGTGATTGCTGCGACGAATCGTGATCTGAAAGCCGCCGTGGCCAATGGGACTTTCAGGCAGGACCTCTTTTACAGGCTCAATGTATTTCCTATCGAAGTGCCTGCCCTTAGAGAACGAAAAAACGACATCCGGATGTTGCTCGAATATTTCGTGAAACGATATGCAAGCCGATGCGGTAAGACTATCCGGTCGATTGACAAGAAGACGCTTGAGCTCTTCCAGTCCTACAAGTGGCCCGGTAATATTCGGGAACTGCAAAATGTAGTTGAGAGATCCGTGATTTTGACTTCTGGCGATACCCTGGCCATGGATGAGTCCTGGTTTCTAAGAGACCCTGCTCAACCCTCACCTCGCAGTCAGGCGTCTGGCCCGGATACCGACGATGAGCACGAGGAAAGACTAATCATTGAGGCAGCGTTGCGAGAGAGCAAAGGCCGCGTTGCGGGCCCTATGGGCGCGGCGGCTAAGTTGCGAATTCCACCGTCTACTCTGGACTACAAGATAAAGGCTCTCAAGATTCGCAAGAGTCAATTCAAGTTCGGCTGAACTCTCTCTCCCAAGAATCACAGGATTCACAACCTTCACAACATTCACGAAAACATCACTGCGCACTTACCCACTTGTTTCCAATGAGTTAAAAGTGGCTCGTGGAGTGCTCTTCTTGTAGATCGGGACGGCTCCTCGGTTGCCGCGGATACGCACACGATGACCTGGAAAATCGACCGATATGTTGAGCAACAGCGACTCGTGGTACTACGTTTGTCCTTCACGTTGCGAAACGCTCCGACTGCCTCTATGCCTGGCGCCAGAACGTAGTTGTGGGACACAGCGTCGGAGTTACTGATAAGCAGATCGCCGCTCTTGAGACGCGGGAAATCAAGGCGAACTGCTTTAGCGAAGCCGAGCAGATCGCCTTTTCCTTCACAAATGAAGTGATGGATCTCATTGAAGCGACAGATGCGACCTACACCGCGGTGAAGAAGAATTTCTCCGACCGCGCCATCACCGAGATGCTCTACGTGATCGGCACATACCTGCTAGTCGTGCGTGTGCTTCGGGCGGGATGCGTTCCACTCGACGATGAGCCAGCAGCGTCCCCACAGTAAGAGGGCCTGATACCAGAACTGGTCAGGCGTTGAAGCCAAATTGCGAAAGGAGAAAGAAATGTCGGAAACCTCAGATTTTGGTGCGTTCGGTCGTTACACCGAGCTTCCAGCCGATCAAATGACCCCCAGTACTAGAAGGAATTGGAGAAGTAAAAGGAGAAACGTTATGGCTACGAAAGTAAGACGCATCGTGACCGGTCAGGCAAGCGGCCAGACCATGCAACCGATGTCGGGAGGAGGCGCAAGATGATCAAGGTCACTACAATTCAAACCGGCACTGTCCGAATCAAGTCTGCTCAGGTCACTGGCAAGCCTGGGCGATCCTCCCTGGGTCGGAAAATCGACATCTTCAAAGATCCCAATTGGCTTCCACCGCTGCCGATCCTCGCCTTTCTGATCGAGCATCCCGAAGGCTTATTCCTGATTGATACCGGTGACACAGCACAAAACTCAACACCTGGCTACTTGCCACGATGGCACCCCTTCTTTCGCTATGAGGTCTCCGTCAATGTAGCTCCTGACGAGGAGATTGGAGTGCAACTCGACCGCCTCGGAATCGACAGTAAGAAGGACCTAAAAGCGGTGGTCTTGACGCACATGCACCATGATCACGCTGGCGGCTTGCACCACTTCCCGCATAACCGGATTATGGTGCCACGCGAGAATTGGCTTTTCGCCGATGGGTTTAAAGGCAAACTAGCTGCATGCCTGCCTCAACGCTGGCCGGTGTGGCTAAAGCCCGAGCTTTTTGATGTGAAAGGCCCCGCAGTGGGTCCCTTCCCGAGCAGCTTTCCCCTCACAAGCGATAAGCGGGTCTTTCTCGTACCAACACCGGGCCATATCCCTGGCCACGTATCAGTCATCGTTAGAGGTGACGACATGACTTATCTGATTGCCGCAGATGCCACCTACAAAGAAGACAACATAAAAAACGAACTCGTGGACGGGATTACCGGCGACCCTGATCTCTCCTTGAGAACTTTGCAGGCGTTGAAGAGCTTTGCGTCTGCGCAACCAACGATAGTTCTTCCGTCGCATGATCCAGACGGACCCACGCGACTAATGAACCGGCGCACATTCTTGTAGATCGTACTGAACCCGTCGGGGTCTGAACGGTACAACACCAATGATCAAACTCAAACTCGCAATATAAACCACTCACAGAATTATTAAAAGGAGAACACGACAATGAGCGAAACATCAGAACTGGTAGGCGGACGGCTGACTGTCCTCGAGCCCAAGAACTTAGAAACGGAACAAAGGAGCTTGTACGATTTTATCGACCAAAAGTTCGTCCCGTGGTCCCAGAAGGCGAAGTTTGCTATCAAGATTGATGACGGACGTTTGGTAGGGCCTTTCAATACTTTCCTCTACTCGCCACAAGTGAGTACGGCGTTTCTTGAGTTCATGGAGGCCGAGACGCAGTTCAGTACGCTGACCGCGCGAGTGCGCGAAGTCGTCACCATCACTTGTGGTGCATTCTGGAATGCTAAGTACGAACTCTATGCCCACTCAGCGCTAGCTCGCAAAGCTGGCCTTTCGGAACAGACCATCCGAGCTTTAGCCACCGGGCAGCCACCAGAGGCACTAAGCGCTGACGAGATGCTCGCACACGACTTTACTCGGCAGCTCATCACGGAACATCGCGTGAGCGAGGACCTTTACAGCCGAGCCGAGGCCGCCTTCGGAAAGACCGAACTGGTCAACATGACATTTTTGATTGGTCATTACCTTCTAACCTCGGCCCTGCTCAATACGTTTGAGACGCCGGCGCCTGATCAGCAGGCAGATATCACAAAGAAAGGATAAGCCATCATGGGACAAACCACACCGAACCGGAAAACCTCGGATTTCGGTACCTTCGGTCGGTATACCGAGATTCCAGTCGATCAAATGCCCCCTGAACAACGGGAGAGCGACATGAGCCTCGAATTCACCGTCGGCGACCTCACCATTCACCGCCTCATCGAGGTGGAGACCACGTTCCTACCGGCGCATGATATGTTCGCCGGACTGACTCCCGACCTCCTGGCCGAGAACCGGCAATGGCTGCGCGACTCTGGGGCGATGGACGCCACCGACACGCTGTTCCTGTGCTTTCAGTCCTATGTCGTTCGTACCCCGCACTACACGATCCTGATCGACAGTTGCCTCGGCAACGACAAGCCGCGGCCGCAACGTCCGAAATGGAATCAGAAGACCGACGACACCTATATGCGCGGGCTGAAGGCCGCGGGCTTTGCGGTCGAGGACATCGATTTCGTGATGTGCACTCATTTGCATGTCGATCACGTCGGCTGGAATACCAGGCTCGAAGGCGGCCGCTGGGTTCCGACCTTTCCTAAGGCGCGCTACGTCTTCGGCAAGGCCGAATATAACTACTGGGCCGAGCAGCACGCCAAGGCCGAGGTGCCGCCGTTCGGCGACAGCGTCTTGCCGGTGGTCGAAGCCAGGCGGGCGGACATCGTGCGCGACGATTTTGCGATCGGCGATCATTTGCGCATTCTGCCGACGCCGGGACATACGCCCGGTCATGTCGCCTTTGCGGCCGGCCGGGGCAAGGACGACGCGGTATTTTGCGGCGACATCATGCATTCGCCGCTACAGACCCGCTATCCCGAATTGCTGTTTACATTCGATGTCGATCCGGCGCTCGCGGCCAAGACCCGGCGCGATTTCATGGAGCGCTATTGCGACACCGACACGCTCTGTTGCCCGGCGCATTTTCCGTCACCCTCGACAGGGAAAATCCGCCGCCGGGGCAACGGATTTTCCTGCGAGGCGGCAAGCTAAAAGCGAGGGCGCGAGGTGCAGAAAAGACGCTCTATCCATACTTTTCGGCAAGTACATGTTGCAGCTGTTCCGGCCGATGGAGCTCGACAGAGCGCTGGAACTAATGATTGCCCTTCACGTTGCGAAACGATCCGATTGCCTCTATGCCTGGCGCCAGAACGTAGTTGTGGGACACAGCGTCGGACCAGTGATCAACAGATCGTCGCTCTTGAGGCGGGGGACATCAAAGCGAATTGCTTTAGCGAAGCCGAGCAGAGCGTTTTTTCCTTCACGGATGAAGTGATGGATCTCATCGAAGCGACAGATGAGACCTATGCCGCGGTGAAGAACAATTTCTCCGACCGCGCCATCACCGAGATGCTCTACGTGATCGGCACTTACATGCTAGTCGTGCGTGTGCTTCGGACGGGACGAGTTCCACTGGACGATGAGCCCGCAGCGTCCCCACAGTAAATCGCGCGAACGCCAGAGCCAGTCACGTTGTGAAGTGCAACTGAAAAGGAGAAAGAGATGTCGGACAAATTAACCTTTGGTACCTTCGGTCGATACACCGAGATTCCAGTCGATCAAATGACGCCCGAACAGCGGAAGGGGTATGAATATGTGGTCAAAGAACGTGGCGAAGCGCCGGGACCATACAAGATCATCCTTCAGAATCCAAACTTGCTGCAGGTTTTGGTTCCTGTCGGCAGGTACTTTCAACAAAGCCACTCTTCGCTGTCGGACGCGGAACGCGAAATTGTAGTGAATTTGATCAATGCCAAGTGGCACGCGGCCTATTCGAATTACGAGCACGAGATGATCGGGGAAAGAGCGGGCCTGCCGCCTGAGAAAGTGCAAGCACTGATCGCAGGCCTGCACACATCTTTTGACGATCCGCGGCAGCAGGTTGTCTATGACATGACCTGTACATTGATAGCCTCACGTATCGTACCGCAAGGACTTTATGAGCGCGCCGTAAAGTTATTGGGGGATGCTGGCCTTACGGATCTCACCGTACTCATTGGGTACTTTACCTCCATATCTATGACACTCGCAGCGTATGACGTCCCATCGAACGCCGTTGGATTGAAGCGGTAACCTCGGCGCCGATGGTGGTGCAATCTCTGCACGACCAAAACGAATTGCAGGGCTATCGCAGTTCGTAAGGACCGAATGTCCGCAGAGCCACCTAGTGTAGTCGCCGCAATTGGCAAGAAGGAGAAATGCAATGGCAATGAGTGTAAGGCGCATCGTGACCGGTCACAACGCCAGTGGAAAAGCAGTTATTAAGACCGATGAACAGATCGCAGCAGTTCCGCGGATAGGAGCGGGCATCTCGGGCGCGGAGATCTGGTCGACTGATCAAATGCCGATCGACAACTCGGCTGCGGCTGACGCCGCCCAACGAGCCGGTTTCGTTAAGCACACCAATTACGTGGGCGACGGTGCCGGTACGACGTTCCGAATCAACGAGTGGGCCCCCGGCCACGCGAGATTCACCCACCGCACCGAGACCCTGGACTACGCGATCGTGCTGTCAGGTGAGATTGACTGCGAACTGGAAAACGGTGAAGCCGTGCATCTAAAGTCCGGCGACGTCATGATCCAGCGCGGCACGATTCACACCTGGGTCAATAGGGGCTCGGCCTCGGCGGTCACCGCATTCATCTTGATCGACGGCAAGCCCGTCGAGGTTAACGGTACGGAAATGCGCACTGCTTTCCCGACCCTGCCAAAAGGAAACAGTCAGTAGCGCGAAAGCATTTACACGCTGCATGTCTACAGCACTCACGGCTTATGACGCTCGTCCAACGCTGTTGGACTGACGCGGCAGGCAACATCACAACCCTTTTCCAAGGCGTCCCGCACGCGTGCTGGGCACCTCACATATGGAGTACATCATGTCACCGAGTCCTGTGCCTCAAGTCAGTCTGACAACCGTCGCAATGTTTCCCAAAAACTACTTTCTGGAGAACCTTGTCGTACGTGCAGACAATTCCGTTCTCGTCACCGCATTGAACCACAAAGAGCTGTGGTACGTTCCATCTTCTCCCAATGGCGTCGAGGTTACGCCACGGCTGCTCTTCACCTTCCCTCATCTGGCCATGGGGATCGTCGAGGCTGAGCCGGATATCTTCTATATCGCAACGTCCGAGATATACACGTGGGTTGCATCGGACCTCTACCGTCTCGATTTGAACGGCTGGACTCCTGGCAAGCCTGTTCATCCCGAAGCAATTCTGCATTTTCCGCAGCCGGTTCGCGGCCTCAACGGTAGCTGTGTGATCGCGCCGGGCGTCATTCTGATCGCAGACTGTTTTGGAAGCTTGATTTGGCGTGTGGGTCTCAACACGGACGATGGCAAGCCGAAAGCCAGCGTATGGCTCAGGCATGACAGCATGGGTTACTACCCAGGGCAGATGAAGCCTGAGCAGCCGGGTGTCAATGGTGTGCAGTATTCACCGAAGCGCGGCTATCTCTACTTCACCAATACTGCGAAGCAGCACTTCTTGCGAATCAAGGTTGAACCCGAGACGTACAATCCGGTCGGGGAGCCGGAAGTTGTCGGCGGCGGTAGGATGTTCGATGACTTCTGGATTGATCAAGACGCCGGCTTTGCCTATCTGACGACGCATCGACAGAATACGATCGATCGTCTATCGCTCGAACCCTCAGAAAATAGCGAGAAGAGGATTAGCATCGCCGGGGATCCCTTCACTCCAGAGCTCATCGGCCCCTCAGCCGGTCACTGGGCAAGACGGCCTGGCGAATATGGGAAAATCGCGTTCTTTACTAGCGACGGAGGTACAGCATCGCCGCCCGAGATTGGTCCTCAAGCGGCGAAGCTCATGAAGATCGAGTTGCTGGCGTAGGCACCGCTTCATAATGCCGCGGCAACTCTGATTATCGCCACAATCGGCGCACGGCTGCTTGCTCTGTTCTTCGTATCACTGTTCTACCAGTCGCAGCCGCGTTGCCCCGTGAAAATCCTAAGGCAATGACCTTCTCTGTGACAGGGTGTGAGGTGGACTTGGAATCTAAGTGGCCGAAAAACCGGCTACCCGGATAGATGATTGCCAGGTTGCCGGCTAGCTGCCAAGTGTACCAGATGGCATGTTCTGGGCCGCCCGTAAACACCGCTTCGCGTGATTTCTTGAACCGGAACGCTTCGTAGCGATGGGCTTGTAGGATGACGATGGGCTTGTAGTGTGATCTATATATGTAATCGCACCGGTTACATTTTCGGTGCAATAGCGGTACACTCATCAGCTTTTCCCTGTTTCGCTAAATTGCTCTAAATTACGGTTGCTCAACCACTTAGGGCTACGCTTAATTACGCTAGCATTTCTTTTATTGTCAGAGACTTACAGAGATATTAGGAAACTCAAAATCCGTCGGAAGCAATTCCATGGGGGTTCGATTCCCCCTCCCGGCACCAAAGAACATCCTGTAACTATATGAAAGCAATATAGTTGGCTGCCCAGCGTCGCTATCAATCTGAGCAGGGAATTGGCAATGAGGTACAAATTTGGGTACAGTGCCGATCCCATTTTGTATCAATTGTTTGCGCGGGCGCAGGCCTCGATCTATCCTGCGGCCATCTCTATATTTACTCCCAATTACGCTTGATTACGGAGTGCGCAGCGGATAAAGTGTCCGCCATAGCCGCCCTCCGATTCTGGCCCCTTCCTCTAAGACGAAACGGACATTAAGTTTTGACCATCGGGCTTTCTCTATCGACTACCTCCATGCTGGTATGGCTATCGGCGCTAGCGGCTGGTCGGCGGCTCAGCTGAGACTGTCCTTGCGCTAATCGATTTCGGTTACGTGGCGGCGCTGATTGTTTATGCAGTTCCGAGGCCCAGAGCAGCATCGGCTGTTGAGGCCGGCCCTGCTGTCATCTGCGGAGAGGGTTCGCCGCGACACGACTGTGGTCTAGAGATCTTCCGGCCCTGATTGTGCCCGTTTCTATCATGCCGGGGGCAGCATTCCGCGATTTAGTGGCCCCACTTTGAATCGTCGATTCGATCTCAAAAACACTCGTAGGACTACCAGAATCTGATCGATGATAGGTTCCGATGGTGGATTTGATATAGGTGGACTTCAAACACGAAAGCCCATCATCGCAGACCATCGATGAACTATCCAGTACTGGATATGCGGAGCATTTCACGCCGTTCAACGTAGCCGGGATCTCTCTATGGCCTGGACTTGTTGCCACGGAACGCATGACGCAACTCATGGAGACCGATCCAGGCTTCAGGCAGCTCAAGGAGAAGATAGGATTTGAGAGCACGGAGCTGAGCGGCCGCGTTATCCGGGCTCTCTATGAGGATCCCAACCTGCTGACACTCTCCGGAAAAACGATCATCACCGCCGAGGCGGCTGAACGTTACGGCATATCGGACCTGGACGGGTACGAGCCGAAATCTTCGCGTGGGATCTATGGCGGCCCTCATCCTGCCTTTGATATCCAATAAGAACGGAAATGTTTACGACACCACCGTAATCTCCCCGACTAGGCGTCGCCACGCGCGATTAAATGCGCTGAAACGACTCGAGGAGAACTCGGATGAAAGCTGTCAGATTGTTGGAATTCGGTGCGCAGTTGCTGTTCGTGGCGTTCGGTCGTCCTTACATCGCAAATCCCGACCTGGTCCAGAGGTTTGCAGAGAACGCCCCTCTCGCTGAGGTTGATTGGGACACAGTTTACGGCTCGGGGCCGAGTAGCTATTCCGATTACCCAACCTACCAACCATCAGAACTCACACGGAGCTGAACATGCCAAAGACAACACCCGAACAGAACAAGGCTATCGTCCTCGAAGCCTTCGACACTCTCTTCAATAAACGCGACTACGCAGCAGCAGAACACTTCTGGTCGAGGAAGTACATTCAGCATAGCGCACACATCGCCCCCGGGCGCGAAGGTCTGTTTGCTCTGGTGCGTTCGACGCCTTATACGTTGCGCTATCAAAACCAACTCATTGTCGCAGAAGGCGACTATGTCATTGCGCACGGGCGTTTCTCCGGAATCGGAAGGCCCGCATACAGCCCAAAGACTTATAGTTATCAAACAGGCCCAGTCTTTCCTCGCTCTGATCTCGATCGGACCGGATATCCCAAATTGGACAAGACTCGTCGAGACTCAATCCATGCGAAATGACCGTTCGAATTCGCAGGTAAGCGGACGTATCGTGCTTGCCGTCACCATCCTCGGATCGAGCATGGCGTTCATTGATGGAACCGTCGTTAATGTCGCACTTCCCGCGTTGCAGAACGCTTTCCACGCATCTATTGCGAACGTGCAGTGGGTCGTGGAATCGTATGCGTTGATGTTGGCGGCATTGCTGCTTGTCGGCGGCTCGCTTGGAGATATGTTGGGCCGTCGTAAGGTGTATGTGTTTGGCGTTGCCGTGTTTGCAGCCGCCTCCGCAGTGTGTGGCCTGGCTCGAAATATTGACATGCTGATCTGGGCTCGCTCGATTCAAGGCATAGGAGCGGCTTTGCTGGTGCCTGGAAGTCTTGCACTGATCACGGCCTCCTTCCCCGAAGAGACGAGAGGACGGGCGATTGGCACGTGGTCTGGATTTTCCGCAATGACTGCCGCCATCGGCCCTGTGATCGGCGGCTGGCTGATCGAACACTCTACGTGGCGCTGGGTATTCTTTCTGAATCTCCCGCTTGCCTTAGCGGTTATCCTGCTCTCGGGCAAGGTGCCGGAGAGCAGGAACGAGAATGCATCACATCATCTCGACTGGCCGGGATCTCTTCTGGTGACGCTGGGACTTGGTGGCGTCACATATGCGCTGATTGAATTGCCGGCTCGCGCTCATCATGGGGGGCACCTTGTTGCTGTTGCAGCAGTTTTGGGCGTGGCCGCTCTGGCGGGATTCGTTGTCGTGGAGCATTCGTCTCGTGTGCCGATGGTTTCGCTCAAGCTGTTTCGCTCGCGAAACTTTGCAGGTGCGAATCTGCTGACACTGTTTCTGTATGCATCCCTCGGTGGATTGATGTTCTTCTTTCCGATGGACCTGATACAGATTCAACACTACACAGCTACTCAGGCAGGGGCGGCGTTTCTCCCGTTTGTAGCCATCATGTTTGGACTGTCACGCTGGGCAGGTGGCCTGGTTGCGCGCTATGGATCACGCATTCCGCTTACAGTCGGGCCTCTTGTTGCAGCCTGTGGGATTGCGTTCTTTGCAATGGTGCCGCACGGCGGGAGCTATTGGTCAACATTTTTCCCGGCAGTTGTCGTGATGGGTCTGGGCATGACCATCAGTGTTGCTCCCTTAACTACGACCGTGATGAACGCTGTATCTGGTACCGAGTCAGGGCTTGCCTCTGGAATCAATAACGCGGTGTCCCGTTTGGCTGCTCTGCTTGCGGTAGCTGTTTTCGGCGCGGTTCTGGTCACGGTTTTCAACCACTCGCTGGATCAATCCCTTAATCAACTGGCGTTGACCCCCGACGCTCGTGCTCAGATTGATGCCGCCCGGCCTCTGCTCGCTGCCGCGCACAATCCCAACCCCATCGTTCAGCGTGCAATCACCGAATCCTTCGTAAGCGGCTACCATTCGGTTATCTGGATAGCGACAGGCCTGGCAGCTCTGAGTGCTATCACTGCGTGGCTACTCATTGAGTCTGGCGCCGCTTCTGCAACAACCCACGCTGAGCAGGAAGGACTGGCCTGACATGGAATGCGGCCCTGGAAACAGGCGGAGTGCTCGTCGGGGATGAAGTGAAGATCACAATCGATATCGAGGCTGTGCGTGCGTAGGTTGTCAAGAAAGCACAGACACTCAAGGTCCCGGATCGAACGACACTACTGGTCGCGCCAGACCTGCCTATACATGGATTGCGCGCTCCGTGACCGGTTCGCGACATCTCGGCTTGCTTTCGGGTTGCACAGTCAAGCGCCGTTCAACACCGGCAGTGCGGATGCCGTTGCTTGTCAGAGCAGGCCGCGGTGGCCAGTGTAGTTTTCGTTGCTGTCCAGACCATGCTCCTTGATGACCTCGGCAGCAGCAGCCAGCGCTGTTGCGATGGCGGGATAGCCAACGTAGGGCAGCGCCTGGATGAGAACTTCCTCGATTTCTTTCAATGTGAGGCCGTTATTGAGCCCTGCCCCCATGTGGATGGCGAATTCATGGGGCTGACGCATGGCAATCATGACGGACATCGAAACCAGGCTGCGGGAGCGCCTGTCCAGACCGGGACGAGTCCAGATATCCGCAAAGACCTGGTCGACCGCGTAGGCAGCGATCGGAGCACCGAAGGTGTTTGAGTCAGCGGAAGCGCTGAGTTTTGCGGCCGCCTGGTCGCCCATCATTTCGCGGACTACATTGATTCCGGCTTCTCTATTCGTCATGATTGAGTCCTCTTGTAGCTCAAGTGACTTGTCCACCCAAGACTACCTCTCAGCGAGGCGATCTGTGATGGAACCGCCCAACGACCCAATTAGATGGCCACACTTCCCCAAGCTTCCGGAGTCAACTGGATCTCAAGAATTGCTCTAGTGCGGCCAATCTCTGCTTGTTCTTGCGTAACCGCTCCGAGATGAGTACGCTACTTCCCTGCGTGAAGACAATTGGACTAACGGCTC
>Ga0206959_10160_pt1 | contig 18892 bp, 15 predicted proteins | sample Alteio_BWOrgHeat_31_FD_152971 | JGI IMG/M metagenome (GOLD analysis project Ga0206959, IMG submission 152971) | Enriched cells from forest soil in Barre Woods Harvard Forest LTER site, Petersham, Massachusetts, United States -... | ecosystem: Environmental > Terrestrial > Soil > Temperate forest >...
CTGGATACTTCCGGAACATGTAATCCAGAAAATTGCTGCCGATAAATCCTGCGCCGCCGGTAATAAGTATTGTTTTGGGCATTTAAGTTTGATTAATTGCTGGTCCAGTGTAAAGTTGCAAAGCTTTCGAGCACATCCGCGCCTGAGTGAAGCCACGAGTTGATAACACGATTAGTGGATGATTGGGTTTTCGTAATAAGGCCGGCCGCGCCGTGATTTTTCGCATAATCGAATGCGCTCATAACCAATGCGCGATAAACCCCGCGCCCGCGCGCTTCTGGCGCTACGGCATTAAGTGTATCTTTCCACCATTTGCTTCCAGAGATCGGTGCCATCGCCTCGATCCCAAGATAGCCACTTTCAACGCCATTTACCTCGGCCACGAGCACCATCGCGCCCCCTTCCTCATGGTTGCGCGCCAGATTCTCGAACCACTCGCGGAAAATATCCTGCGCTCTATCCTCAGCAATGATCGGCTCAAGAAAGAATCTGTCCTGTATCATTGTGTGATCGCCATAAGAAATTTCGGAGATATGCGCGAGCGCCGGCACGTCCGATTGCCGCATGGATCGAACGATAAGGCCATCGCCAAAATCGAGCACGTTATCCAACCTATCATATTTCGATCTCGATAGAATGTTGTCAAACTTTTTGCTTGCTGCGCCCAAAGTTACAAGAACATCGACGAGATGAAATCCGCTTGCTTCCAATGCGCGTGAGATAAAGAGATCCTCAGTCGATACTCTCGCATCGATCAGCCTGATCTTTTTTGATCGAGCCAATTCGAGCGATTCGTTTATCACTTTGCTGAACGAATTAATTCTCCCAACGTCCGTCGCGCCGCCAAATCCATTTGCGTATAGTATTCGAGCTGTCGGGAATCCGAGAATGCGAGTGTCCCAATCCAACTCTGTAATGAGGGATACTGCATCAATCCTATTGCCATTGCCGGAAGTAAAAACGAAAGGATCGGCTCCGCGCCACGATGCGAGATGATATTCCGCAAGCTCAGTCTGGCTCGTGCCCGCAAAGACTTTCGCAAGTGGCAGATGTGAATCATTTGCGATGGCGTTTGCAATTGCTGCTGTTTCATTCGGGTTGAGCGACGACATCCTATTTGCTAAAGTTGCTACTGAATGTTTTCGAGAGATTTCTTTCGCAACAGGCAACGCCTTCAATAAATATAGCGGCCTGCCCTGCGCCTCGCGGTATATACGGCTGATATACTCGCCCATCAGCCCAATAACTATCAGTTGCAACGCGCCAAAGAAAAATACAGCGATCATGATAGATGCATATCCCGGTACAGTGTAAGCACCGAGGAATTTGCGAATTATGATGTAGATAACTGCCAACACAGCAAGCGCCGCCGTACCCATTCCTGAGATCGTCGCAATTTGCAGTGGCGCAGCACTGAAGCTCGTTGCAGTGCTGAGGGCAAGTTTGAGCAACCTCCATAGCGAGTATTTCGTCTCTCCGGCAAAGCGTTTCCCATGCTCGACTGGAATGCTCGTCTGCCGGTAACCCAGCCAGCTAACGAGACCGGGGAGATACCGCGCCTTCTCTCGAAGTTGCATTAGATCGTCAGCAACGTCTCTACGTATCGCTCGAAAGATGCTGGAGTTCAAATGCACTTCAGCACGGGCCACGCTATTCATCAGCCACAGGAAAAGCCAGCTCGTGAAATTCTTATACCATTTGAACTGTCGCGTCTCGCGTTCGCCCCAAACAACATCGTAGCCTTCATCGAGCTTTGCAAGTAACTTTTGTATTTCTTCCGGCTGATCTTGCAGGTCGGCATCCATCGTGATTATCACATCGCCTTTTGCATTGTCAAGTCCGGCGGTAAGAGCAATATGATGACCAAAATTGCGAGTGAAGCTTAGCGCGCGAATATGCTCCGGATCGCGGTTCCGAAGCTTGAGCATGATCTCAAGCGATTCATCCCGCGAACCATCGTCAACTAAAATTATTTCGTAAGTGCGGCCAAGCGCCTTGATCGCTGCGGTGAGGCGGCGCTCAAGCTCATCCAAAACTTCGGCTTCATTATAGACGCCGACGACAACAGAAATATCTATAGGACTCAATGGGCAAATATCGAATATGGGAGGTAAAAGATGAAAAGAGCGAAAATAAATCCCACTCCTCTTGTAGATTGGGTAGAAATTGCATTGTCATTCCCTCGAAAGCGGGAATCCAGACCTCGGATTCTGAGTAATCTCAAGCCATGGATTCCCGCTTTCGAGGGAATGACAACTAAAAATTTGCGAGACTACAAACAAAATTACTTTCTACCTCCTGGCGAACTCGGCACAAAAACAAACTCTGGTCTCGTTACACCGTCGGCAACACGAGTAAGATAAACGTTCGGCTCGGCAATCATCCGTCGGCTAAATGTATAGTGATTTAAGGTTGTATCCGTCTGAAATGTGTCACTCTCCTCAAGAATAATGGCACTGAACCTCTGTTGTGAATAGGCAGAGTCGAACTCCGATTGCAGACCTCTGGCTGTCGTATCATGCATTCGCAGCACGTCTATAGCAGCCAGAATATGCGCATGTGATTGCTTCCCAGCTTGCAGCGTAATGTAACCGTGATAAGGAATAAATACTTCACCCGTCATTGCAGCAAGATTTCGCATGAATTCATCCCCTCCACGCTGCTGATGCGGACTGGCTATCAGCATTTTCTGAGAAAAGGGATTGAAATAGAGCGCCGCAAATTGAAATAATACAGGCAAATAAATATATCGCGAAAACACTGGCCGGAGTTTTTGCAATTCTACAAGCGCGATCGGTAATGCCGGGATCACAAATGCAACAAACGGCATCATTACGTTACGATAGCCGCCTTCGTTGCCCAAACTCATTGCGCCTGCTGCAAGCGCGGAAAACATCATCATTACTATGAGACCTGCATCGCTCGCAAAAAAAGTATGGATTTTGCTTCGACTCTTCTCAAGGCAATCTGACACGGAAATAGCGCCACTACATTTTAGTAAGATCAAAACTATACCAGCAATAAATGAAATTGAAAAAGCTCCAAGCGCAAAATTCGGAAAAACATCGAACATCCGAATGATCATAAAATCGGCTTGCTTGGCACTCGGGATTCGGAACATGTAATAATTCGACCATCCATCAGTCAAATGATTCAATATTAAATTTGCTGCAATCGACAGCCCCACTGCGATCATTCCGAAGGCAACCCCATCCTTACGCTCCCGAAGCCAATACCATAAAGTAATTGGAGGAAGAAAAAATATCGCCTGCTGTCTGGTAAGAAACGCCGCGCAAAGAATTAGAGCGCTCGCTACAACTCCGAATCTCTTAGGCAATGCTACCGCCGCTAGAGCTGCAGCAACGATCACCATCGTAAAGAACGCATCGTTGCGGACTATATCGAAATAAAATCCTGTCGTGTGATATGTTGCGAAATATAATGCGGTGGTCAGCAACCCGAGAGTCAGATTCTTTGTGATCACCCTTGTAATATGACCCAAAGCGAGGGCAGTAAATATCGTCGATGCAAGCGAAACTATGCGGCCTGACAAGAAACCGATCCCAGTAACTTTCGCCACCGCCGCAACGGCATAATAATACAAAGGCGGATAAAGCCACGCAACAAAATCAATGGATGGGGCCGTGTATATTGGCTTCCCAGATAATATGCGAACGACATGATCCATCATCGCACCCTCCATCCATTCTATCTCATAAGGATAAGCGAGGCGAATTATCGAGAGAGTGAGAACAAGAGCAATAAATGCAATTCCAATCGCAATTGCAAGCCAGCGTGTCGTCTTTTCGAGATTCAAAGCGATCACTTTTTACGCAGAACACAAAAGAGGGAAGAGCCAAATGGCGGATGAAACCATCGCTTCTCACTCGAGTTAACGAAGAGATTCAGTAGAATTTTGTTCGTTCGCGGCGAAGGAACCCGGTCTTCGAGCCTTGATTGAATTCGAAATAGCTTGGAGAGCTTCCGAACCGTCAGGATCGGGAGATACGCGAATGCATTAGCGTATTCGAAGTGTAGAACTTCTATCATAGCGTTATGCGGAGCAATTACATCGTTCAGCATTTGCTTCGTATATCGCCGAAAGTGGCCAAGCGAGACATCCCAATCGCTCCAAAGGCTCATGAATGCCGGAACATTAATGATGACTATTCCACCCTTCGAAATGACCCGCAGAAGTTCCGAGAACGCCAGCTTGTCGTCCTCCACATGTTCCAATACGTCAAGCGCAATAGCTACTTTGCAACTTTCGTCATCGAGGGGAAGATCGAGGATCGACCCGGCAAGTAATTCGGTCGCTTTTCGTTCCTTAGCAAGCCGTCTGGCTTCTTCAACAAATTCGATTCCGATCACCGAAACTCCGCGCTGGTCATAGATAGATCGAAGTTCGCGCACCAACTCGCCGGTGCCCGCGCCAGCGTCAACGATCCGGTCTCCGGATGCAAGCTTAACGGCTCTTTCGACCCACTTCCGGACGAGCAACCGCTTCCCCTTATAGAACCAATGCTCGTGCTCGACTTTTTCGAGTGCGTCGTATTCTTCAATCTGCATTTGGTCGTCGGATTACTTCTTTTATTATGTAATGCGGGCGCTGTTTGACCTCATCGTAAATTCGGCCAAGATATTCGCCCAAAATTCCGATCGAAATAAGCTGCACACCGCCAAGCAAAAGAATTGCAACTGTCGGGGTAGTAAACCCGGCTACAACATTGATGTTGAATAAGCGCATCAGCAGCAGATACAGCGCGTAAAAGAACGAAAATGTGCTTACAATAAAACCGAGTGTCCAGATTGCGCGAAGCGGCTTGAGGCTAAAGCTAAAGATTGCATCAAAGCCGTATTTAACAAGGCGGGCGAAGCTTTGCTTAGGCTTGCCGGCAGCGCGTTCTTCGCGATCGTAAAGCACTTCTGCTGGATCATACCCAACCCACGCCCGCAAGCCAGGAAGAAACCGATTTCGCTCGTGAAGCTTCAGAAGATCGTTCACCGCGCGACGATCCATCAAACCGAACACTCCGCTGCCGGTATCCATCTTCATATCGCTCAATTTTCCGAGCATCGAGTGGAAAAGCCCGAAAAGCATTCCTTTAATACCGCGCTCCGCCCGAGAGCGCCGTTGTGCTACAACAACTTTATTCCCCGCTTGCCATGATCGTATGAGTTCTGGAATCAGCTCCGGCGGATCCTGGAGATCACCATCCATAACGACTACGGCATCCCCGCTCGCATATTCCAATCCCGCTTGTATTGCTGGCTGATGTCCGAAATTTCTCGACAGGTCAATGATCGCAACCCTCGAATCAGACGATGCTTTCGCTGTCATCATTTCGAGTGAGTGGTCTCGCGAGCCGTCGTTGACGAGCACCCATTCGCATACAAGCCCAAACTCCGTTTGGATAGAATCGAAAACGCGCAGCATCCGCGAAAAAAGCTCATCGAGAAGAGCTTCTTCGTTGTATATCGGCATCACTATGGAAATCGAGCGAGCTGGCATATCGTTGAGACTGGGCGAAATAGTTATCGAACTCTATATAAAGTAAAAGCGCCTATCTTCGTTTCAGCAAAATAAGTGGAATCGAGCCAGTGGCCCAGATCCTTAAAATCATCTTTCAGAATTTCGTGACCTAAACGGCCCCCATAATATTGCCGAAATGCTTCCGGCGCATCACAAACAATAAAATATTTCGGTCGCAAACGTTGCATATCGGCAAGATATTCCGCTCGCCACTCTTGCTGGAATGTCTCCATTGTATCTTTTTCCCCGCGCATTGTGATGGCATGAAGTGTCTGAAACCGGCTTGAAGTCAGTAACCCAGCCCGATATTGCGGATAACTATAAGGCCCAAACATCTGCACAAAGTCGTTCGGAAGCGTATGTGCAAGTAAGTAATCCCCCACTTCCGTCTGCACCTTCCACCCAAAATCAGGAGATGGCTCGTAGCTTTCGTAAGATTCCTCAAGCGAATGAATTCGGCCCTTCAAAATATCTACCAGTACATGCCGAACAGTGTTGCCGCGAAAAGTTGTAAACCCAAAATAAAGTAGAACAATAGCTGGAATGAGGGTTCGCGCAGGTCTCCAGCCTTCAGCGATCATATCAGTCACTCGAATCCACCCAATAGCTGAAAGGAGAATCAACATCGTCATTGCCGGATGATAATGATAGACACTGTGCCGGTAAAGCATTATCAGAGAAAGCACACTTGCAGTAAAAAGGGCAACCCATAAATAAAGAGTTGGCCTCTCTTTCTTCCATAAATATGCAAAGGCAAATCCTGCTGCGATGACAGAGCTTGCATAAAACCGCACAGGCTCCCAAAAGCTGAATGATGCGCCCGATCCGCTGTAAACTTTGAAGTTAAAAAGAATCGTAGCATCCCAAAAATCTTTCAGCCCGCCGAGATAAGCATAAACAATTATCAATATCAGAGCTGGCACCAAACCACCTACGATAAATCCTGTAACTCTTTTTGAACGAGTTGTTTGTAATGATAGAGTAGGCTTCCAGATATACCAGACAAGAAAAATCGCAGCATAAGGCGCATACGTTGGACGAAATAGGAATGCTAACGAGCATAATACCCCAACCAAAAAAGGCTTTTTCCTATCCATCGCAAAATAAAAAGCCGCCAGCAACATTATCGACACATAAGTATCCCGCTCCCCGCCCATCCAAAAGCCCTGCTGAACATAATAAAGGCTCGCAAGAATAGCTGCAAGCATTCCAGCCCGGATATCATAAAGCCTTTCGCCGATCTTGATCAGTAGAAAACTACCAACAAGCTGTAGAACAATATCAAAAATATGAAACGCAAGCGGCGAGTGCCCGCTTACAAGAATCTGTAGAGCATGGACTGCCACTATCCCCGGAAAATTCTGATCCCACGAACCGATGTATGGCAAATGACCCTTCAGAGCCAGATCAGCCATATAAGCATAAAGCGTGTTATCGTTATTGAATGGATAAGTGAGAGTGCAGGAAAAAATGAGAGCACAAACAAGTAATGCCAAACCAAGCCAGGTCCGATAAGCCCCATAAGTCAACTTTGTCCTGTTACTTACCATCCTTTTTCTTAATTGCAACTGATAAGACAATAGAAATTACAAGCACACTAATCACCACCCCCAGCGCAATAGTATTCCCAATGGCAAAACCCGGCACAAAAGCAGGAACTATCATCTTCACCCCAACGAACCAAAGTATCAGCCCCACGCCTTGCTTGACAAACCGAAAAGCATCGTGCGCTTTCAGAAGAATAAAATAGAGCGACCGCAATCCAAGAACTGCAAGAATATTCGAAGAATATATTATTAGCGGATCGCGAGTGACAGAAAAAATCGCCGGGATGCTATCGACAGCAAAAATAATATCCATTACCTCGATCACAGCCACAACGAGGAATAGCTGCGTCGCAACACGCTTTCCAGACTCTTTCACAAAGAATCTGCCGCCATGAAATGCACTCGATAAAGGCACAAGACGAGAAATGATCTTTACCGTCCTGCTTTTCGTAGCATCGAATTTACTTTCCTTACCAAAGGCCATCACAAAGCCTGTGTAAATGACTACTGCGCCAAGAATATACATCAGCCACTCAAATTGCTGGATCAGCACAACGCCGGAGAAGATCATGATCCCTCTGAGAATGACAACTCCGATAACACCATAATTTAGTGCGCGGCGCTGGGCCATACGTTCCACTCCAAAGTATGAAAACACCATGAAGAACACGAAAAGATTATCTATCGAGAGAGCTTTTTCAAGAGCATAACCCGTAAGAAACGCGGCAGCCTGTGCAGTGCCAACAAAATGCGAAATACCCAGCGCAACCAGCAGCGACAGGCCGATCCAGGTGATGCTCCATGCAAGTGCGCGCTGAATGCTCATTCGGGGCAGTGCTGAATGCTAAGTGCTGAGTGCTCAGTCATAAAATCGACTTCTATTTGCTATGGGTAAGTAAAAATTCTTTTTCTTCTTTTGTGAGGCTGGACATTCCCTTATCCGCGATCTTATCGAGAATTGAATCTATCCGCGCCTCGATAGATTTTGAATCGTTTGCATCAGAATTAGAACTCCCCCTCCTTTTCAAGGAGGGGGTTGGGGAGTGGTTCCCCTTAAATGTATCTTCTATTCGATTAAAGAAAGCGCGTCCGAAGCTATACTGCCGGTAAGTCGCGTGCAAAAATACTATCGCGCCGAGTGCCCCGAAGATCGGCCCGAACAAATTCGATGCACTCGTATCCAATTGCATTCCTGACATCGGAATTACCGACACAACGAAAATTACAAGCGCAATTATCCATGCCTTCACCCAAAATATTCCGAATATGGAAATTTCCCGCTTCGGCCACATGTAGGCAAATCCTCCGAGCATGAACATTGTGATAATGCCCGGCCCGGCAAGCACTCCATCGGGACTGATAAACGAAAACAATATTCCGGCAACAATAACCGTAGATGCGAGAGCAATCGTAAGCCGCCTCGTGTGAATTATCGTCTCAAGCTCACCACCAAAGATCGCGACGATCATCCCTATCCAAAAAAGATTGAGCAAACTTCCGAGTAAGCTCCGCATCGAGGCCATAATGAAGAATGGATAAGTGACGAAACGCCACAACTGAAGTCCATGAATAGCCATTCTGGAATCGAGCGGCAGCGCGTAAACCGTCACTGCCGGAACGGCGATAGACAGCACCGCCGATGTGACGAGCGCAACGATAATACCTTTGCAGAGCGGTGGAAGATTTCGGAACATCCCCTCTTAACGCACTTTGAAGCCGTTCTCTCTCAAATATTCCATCACTCGCGGAACGTGGTCGCCCTGCAGCTCGATCGTATCCCGCTCGACAGTGCCTCCCGCGCTGAATTTCTGTTTTAGCGATTTCGCAAGCTTATCCCGCATCTCATTCGATAAACGCAACCCTTCGATGACCGTCACAGCCTTTCCCCGCCGCGCTTTCTTATCGAGGAACACGCGCACATCCTGCCCCTCGCCGATCTTGCGCTTGGCTTGCTTTGCGGCGGTTTCCTTCGCGAGCGATTCGGCCTCCTCTTTTGAGAGGAGGGAGGAGAGATTGGAGAGATCGTTGAGTTTCATCTACGGAAAAACGGATTGAGAATTGACCTGGTTCGCGGAAACGGGGGGAACGAAGAGAAGGTTAGGACTTAGGTATTTACTTGAAAAAAGGGGAATTCAAATGAAAGTCCTAATTCTTTCACTACTTCTGGCATTTCCGCTTAGATCGCAAACGCTTCTTTGGCAACCTACTAATGGGCCTTATGGGGCTCCCCTCCAATGCTTTTATGTACATGACGGTAAGTTTTACGCTGGCGGAGGTGCTCTACTTGGCTTTTATCGTTCATCAGATGAAGGTAAGAACTGGTCGAACATAAATAGCGGATTGAACTCTCAAAAGGTGGTTGCGTTGGGCTCATTAGGTCGCGTAATTCTCGAAGGAACAGGCCATGGAATTTTCAGATCGTTGAATGATGGGAATTCTAATGGATACAGTTGGTCGGAATCTAACAATGGATTCAGCGAGCCACCTTTCGTTGAGTGTTTTGCTTCGGTGGACTCTGAAATTTTTGCAAGCACAACAATAGGATTATATCGGTCGATTGATAGTGGGCTTTCGTGGACATTTCTTTACTACTTTCCGGGTGGTCCTTCCAGTCACATTATCGCAACGGATTCCCTACTCGTAGCAGTAGTTGGTGGTGGAATATCTACATCGACTGATAGAGGAATGACCTGGAGACCTGATAGCGTGTTGCCAAACCCCACTTATGTAAACGATCTATCGATAAACAACAACCTCTTCAATGCCATAACATATAGTGGTGTCTTTCGCTGGAAAAGTGGTGATACAATTGCAAAACAATTAGACAGCACCAATTTTTATGCCTTGGCGAGTATGGGCACCACATTGATCCTTGGAGGGGAAAAGGTTTATCTGATTGGAAACGACGGTAATACTTGGAACGAGAGTGATAGCGGGCTTAAATCAGCGGTCAATCACCTTTTAGTGACTGGCGGAACAATCTATGCCACGACTGCTGACGGAATATACAAATCCCTGGACACTGCGCATTCATGGATCTTAGTTGGTAATTCTCCGGTAAAATCTGGAACACCGTCTGTCGTCACTGGCTCGAATGCGATCTATGCATTGTCCGATGCCAGTATCGTCTATAGGTCTGTGGACGAAGGACTAAATTGGACTGTTAGCGATAACTTTGTCAATAGCTCCATCCAGCAGTTTCCTGATTATGATATGCTATCGGCAAGCGGGAGCAACATATTGGCTGGATACGTCTCGTCGAATTGGTCAGAAAGCAGTGTGGTACTTTCTACCGATACCGGAAACACGTGGAATGAGGTTACTATAGGCTTATGGCCACTTGGACTTTTCGGAAACACAGGTCTTGCTGGCTTTGGTAACGAGCTTTATAGATCCACGGATGGTGGAAGAGGGTGGTCCGGTCCATTTAGCGTTTTTTCTAAATCCAATAGTGAGTTTCAAATCTCTGGCTTCTCAAATGATGGAGAAAATATATATGCGTTACTTGATGACGAATTTACAGGTGCCCAGATATATAGGACTTCAGACTCCGGAAAAACTTGGATATTCCTAAGTGCAAAGATACCTTATGACGACGTCTTCCGAGGCTTCGCAACCACTCATGGAAATTTGTATGTTGGCTCTGGGGCGGGTCTATATTCTTCTACTGACAATGGCGCCACTTGGAACGTTCAAGACAGCTTAGTTACTTGGATTGGGAATTCAATCGCTGCGAGCGGAAATACTGTGATACTTTCCACGGATATCGTCAGAATCGACACCATAGTCGGAAATATCATTGGTGTCGATACGATTGTTTACTTGTCGGTAGATCGAGGAAAGACGTGGATGAGGGCGGACAGCGGATTAGCAGGGAGTGCAGTCGAGTGTTTTGCTATCAGGGGAACAACAATTTTTGCCGGAACAGATCAAGGGGTTTACAAAGCAGATATATCAAATTATCTCGCCGTTTCCGAGCAATCCACACCAGAATCTGAATTATCCTTCTCGGCTTATCCCAATCCTGCCAATACTGAAATTCTTCTTGATTATTCTTCCTTAGTGTTGAAGTCCGAAATCTCCCTTTTCAACATCCTTGGCGAACAGGTTATGAGCATTGTTGGCGATGGCTCTGGTAGAGCGAGTCTGAACGTTGCCTCGCTTCCACCTGGAGTGTATGAACTTGTGCTTCGAGATGGTGAGCAGTCTGCAACTCAAACCGTGATAGTCGAAAGATAGATTATCTTACCCTTCCTTCAAAAACTCCCCTACCACCCGATTAAACTCCCCCGGCTGATCTAAATTCGATAGATGGCTTGCATTTTCAATCTCGTGATATTTCGCATTAGGAATAAGGTTTGCGATCTCCAAACCAAGTGATGGCGGAGTGATCTTGTCTAAAGACCCGGTAATTACAAGCGCAGGCACACTCACACTCGGCAGAATATCGCGATAATCGTGGCTCCATGTCTCGCGCCAGGAGAGCAGATATGTCTCGACATCCTTCGTTGCCATTGCGCGAATGCTATTGTTCAGAATTTCGGGAGAAATATCCGTGCGATGGGCAAAAGGAATTCTTTCAGCAGCAAACTCAGTAAGCGATTTTGTTTTGAGAGCTTGCGCCGGACGAGGAAGAATTTGCGTCGAATCCGGATGCTTAGCAAATGTATTGGAAAGCACCGCTTTCGCAATGGTTGAAAATTTTTGGCGAACTGCTTCCATTATTACCACTCCGCCCTTAGAATTCCCCACCCAATGAGCTTTCTCAAAACCGAGATCGAGAATGAGTGCGTTAACATCGGAAGCAAAATCTGCCATAGTAATCGGAACAGCAAGTCCACTCTCGTCGCGAGATTGCGACTCGCCGGTGCCGCGCATGTCTATAGCCGCGACGGAATATCCCATCTGACTAAAGTACGCAACTTGCGGCGCCCAGCCTGTTTTGTCTGCGCCTACACCATGGATAAAGACGATAAGTTCTTCGCCATTACCGGCACGCTCAAATGCGATCTTAGCTCCACGTATCGTTCGATATTCAAGCATTAGTCTATAAGTTCAATTTGTAATTCGCAGCTACCAGATCAGCGGCAACAAACGGTATTTAACCTTCTCGCAATATTCCTGATAGCCCGACAAACCCCTTTTCAAAAATTTCTCCTCGTCCAGAAGCCGGAACACTATAACAAAAGTCATTGGAACGAACATGATCAACCCCCACCACGATCCGAGCGCAATCGGAGTGGATAAAAGCATTACGAGCGCACCAGAATACATGGGATGCCTAACAATTGCATACGGCCCGGTCGAAATAACTTTTTGCTCTGAAGCTAATTCAATTGTTGCAGAGGTAAACGTATTTACTTTGAATACAATGAAGACAATGAAAAACCCAAGCGCAACTATAACGTCCCCAAGAATAACGACCGGAACCGGAACACTGGATCTGGAAAAGCGATGATCGATCGATGGAAGTATCATCATTCCAATGAATGCAATTGAAGCAAATATCTGAATCACCTTTTGGTATTTTTCTTTCTCTGCCGTTGGTCCTGCATTCACACGCCGTTCGAGAAGTTTTGGATCTTTCTTCCAAAGATAAGCTGTGATCAAGGCAGCAGAGATTGCGAATACACCAATGTAAACCCACGCCTGCCAGTAATCGAATGTCCAAGCCGGAGCAAAAAGGAAAAGCCCTAAAGCAATAATAAGCTCACCGAACCCGAGAATCGTTTTACATTCGAGACTATTCATTTATTTTCTCTAATAGCGAATCATTTGTATCACACAATGTACGTTGGAATCAATAATCCTGAAAATCAATCAGCATAATCCAGATTCTGCCCCTAATCGGACTCGCTCGTGATTGTCATCTCCACTCTCCTGTTTCGAGCGCGCGCCTCTTCGGATTTGCCTTTTACTAATGGCTTCGATTTCCCGTAACCAACAGCTTTCAACCTCCCTGCAGAAACAAAGCGTGAGATGAGGTAGTCTCTCACTGCCTGAGCACGTTCTTCCGAAAGCTTTTGGTTCTGCGCCACTGTGCCAACATCATCTGTGTAACCTGCTATTTCAAGTGTGGTGAATACCGATTTCCTATCCTTCTTCAAGGATGAATTCAGAAATGTTGCAACTCGATTTAGCTCCAGTTTACTCTCTGGCAACAGATCGGCCTTGCCAAAATCGAAATAGACATTCTTAAGCTCCATTGTTGCGCCAATGGTGACCGGAGTAAGTTCCAGATCGAGCTTCGTTCGGTCGAAAGGCTTATCGGCAGGGACCTCGAATCGCTCCGAACGCGGCAAGTGTCCAGCCGCGATCGCCTGAATTCCGAAACGGTGTCCTCGCTCGGCAGCAAGAACATAATATCCTGAGACGCTGTCGCTGTAAACGCTCTGTTCATTATGGCCTTCTGCAAGGCCATCGACAAATATCTCTGCGGCAAGAGGCTTATGGGTGACAGCGTCAGTCACTTGTCCCTGCAGAATAACTACAGGCTTAGGAGCGATCGCAGAATCCTGCGGACGAAGGTTGACTTGATATAGCCGTGACTTGCCATCTCTGTTACTGACAAAATACGCAGTCTTCCCATCCGGCCCTATCGAAAAACCGTAATCGTCTGCGTAAGAATTGAATGGCGGCCCAAGCGGCATTGGGTTGCTCCAGCCTGAATCGCTCAACCGAGTCATATAGAGGTCCTGCCCTCCTCCCGTTCCCGGTGTGCAAGTCGAGCATGGCCGGTTCGATGTGAAGTAAAGCGTTCTATTATCCGCAGCCATGAATGGATACGTCTCATCGAATTGCGAATTTATCTTGCCATTAAAAAATTTCACAGTATCCCACGACCCATCCGGACTTATATTAACGATCCAAAGATCCTCGCCTCCTTCGCCATCCATTCCATACCCGCCACGTTTGCCGAAATTCTCACTGATGACCGCGTTCTTACCATCGGGAGTGATCGAAGATTCACATCTTATCAATTGAGAATAGAAATCGACTGCGGCCTGCGTTTTCAGATGGCGTATGATAAGCTCTCGAACATGCAGATCCCACGCATCCGGTGCTCGAAGCCTCAGATCGGAATCAGGAATCATCTCCTGATTGATTAGAAAGTTGATCGAATCGCGGAAACGCCCCATTGCAAATTGGCGGCTCCCATAAATATTATTTATCCATCCAGGCACCGGCAGAGGCTGCTGAAATTTCCCATCGACAAGATGCGCCTTCCATAATACCGTCCCTCCGCCACTCACATAGTAAAGTTCATCGCCGCGAGGAGAAATTGTGGGATTAAGCTGACCGGCAGAATTATTGATCGGTGGCCCAAGATTGATCGGCGACGACCAACCGCTATCCGTCAGGACTCTCGACCAAAGATCGCTGTCCCATTTCCACTTCGGATTGGGGTCAGGTACTCGCCAGGGGTCTTTGGATTGCCGGCGCGAGCCAAAGTACATGGTCCGGCCATCCAGAGTAAAGCAGGGCCGGTCGTCGGCTGAGTCCTGATCGGGAAGATTGGCTGGTATAGCTATAAGAGGCGCGGATGTCACTATTTGCGCGGTTTGTGCCCGCAAATGTGAATTATGAAGTATGAAGTATGAAGCGAGGACCACTCGCCACATTATCCGGAGTTTTATTTCATACTTCATACTTCAAACTTCATAATTTTATGGCCTTGGGGCATTAAAAACCAATTTTTTTTGTGTGAGTTCGGCGAATCATACGTTGTTATTCCTATTATGAAACAAACCATAGCATTTTTTTTGCTCCTGATCGGGTCCATCCTTTCAATAAACTCCCCTGGTCACGCCCAATCCCTCGACCTCCTAACCGGTCTTCATCCGAGGCCACAGGTATCCTACATCTACGGCAGTGGCTATTCGAGTTTTCATTTTACTCCTCAGATTTCCGCGATTGTCATCGATACGGCGCCTACACGAGGTACACTCCGAGCGGTTCACTATCTTGAGAGCCAATTAAAGCAAATTCGTGGCGATACGCTCCCGGTATATACAGCCTCACAATTTCCGTACTTCGGTTCTTGTATTAGAATCGGCGAAAAACAAGAATGGTACATTAATTACCAGTTGTCGTTCCCTAACGCTGATTCAGAACTGCATCCTTCAGGCTACATTCTCGATATCAATGGTAATATTCTTCTTGCTGGCGCCGACTCTGACGGGACGTTCAACGGTGTATCAACTCTGGTACAGTTGATACGTGATACGGATAAATTTGGGAATATTCCCGCGCTTCATATTAATGATTTCCCCGACTACCCTATTCGCTGGGTATTCTCCACACACAATCTTATAGACAAAAATCAAATATCGACGCTTGAAACCATCGAGGATACAATGGCAGCGCATAAGCTGAACGGCCTTCAGCAAAACGATTTCAAGAATAATATCTACAGCGTTTTCGAGGGTTCTTATCCACAGTATTTTTACAATGTCGATTCGCTGCAAGCTTATTCTGCAAAATCGAATGTGGAAATCATACCAGGTGTGTTTCCCTTCGGATGGTCTGAAGGCATCCTCTTTCACGATCCGGATATAGCCGAGGGCTTTCCTACAACGACATCATTCCTGATTCAAGATGACACCGGACTTCTTCTCACCGATCCGAATATGATGCTTCCCAACGGAGGATTCGAAAATGTATCGAATGGGAATTTCACTGGATGGAGTTTTTACGACGGACCTGGGAGCGTTTTTGTCGATTCAACAACAGTTCACTCCGGCAAATACAGCGCGCGCTGCACCAATTTTGCAGCCGGGAATGCCGGAGGAAATTGCAGATTTGAAAAGTCTTTGAAATGCCGGCCTTTTCATGGCTATCACATGTCTGTCTGGGTCAAGACCGACCAATTACAGGCCGGAGAAATGCAGTTGCTTGCCATCGGCACGGATGGAACTAACACTCAGGGACTGACTGCTACTCAATATCCCTCGTCCGGAACTTCAGATTGGACGAAGTATGATGTTGTTTTTAATACACTCAATTGGAGTCAGGTATATGTCTATTGCGGTGTGTGGGGGGGGGGCGGCCGGGACGGTATGGTTCGATGATTTTCAGGTCGAAGATGCTGGCATAACGAATGTACTGCGTCCGCAGTCGGAACTGCCGACCGTGAGCGTTGCCGGGAAATCGATCGTTTATTTCGAAGGCAAAGATTATGCAACTGTCGTCGATAGTGTAATGGAAAAAAATCAAGGCTCATATCCGTGGCACACATCTCCCGGTTTCCAGGTCATTCCCGGCGGGAAGATCCATAATGGCGACACAGTTCAAGTTCATTTCATCCGTCCTAATCCTGTTGTTAATTCCTCGAACGGGGATGGATCGACAATGGTATGCGTATCGGAAGATACACTTTACCCTATCATTCAGAACCAACTCAAGCTCGTCGATTCGCAATATCACTCAAATAAATATTTCATGAGCCACGATGAGATTCGTGAAATGAACTGGGACTCTGCATGCCAGAGACGGCATCTTTCGCCAGGTGCGCTACTGGCTGATAATGTAAAGAAGTGTGACTCGATAATGCAGGAAGTTCATCCCGGAGTTGAGAGGTTCGATTGGAGCGATATGTTCGACTCCCTCCACAACGCCCACAACAATTACTATCTTGACAATGGCGATCTCACAGGCGATTGGAATTTAATTCCGAAGGATTTCACAATCGTTAACTGGAATGGCGGCGTTCCAGATTATTCAAAGCCTGAAATAAACTTCCGAAAGCAAAGCCTGAATTTTTTCGCAAATCTCGGCTTCTCGCAGATCACAAGTCCTTATTATGACGAGCAAGACACTAAGAATATACGTGCCTGGCGCGACTCGATGGAGGGTGTGCCAAATATCCGCGGCATGATGTACACTACATGGGCCAACGATTATTCCTTCCTAACTCCATTCGCCGATTATGCCTGGAGCGCAGGGCCGATGATCGTGCATGAACCACCGAATCTTTTCGAGACGATCACAGAGGGTGAGTATGTTCTGATCAACGCAGATGTGTTTGCAGACCCATACAACCCCGCTGACTCGATCGTAAAAGTTACATACACACAATACGACCAGTTGAATGGCAAAAATGACACGACGGTATATACAATGTTCCAGGATACTGCTGCACATGTTTACAAATGCGCTAATCTTACGCAAGGCGATCCCGGCACCGACGTTACATACCAAATCGAAGCAACCGATCTTGAGGGGCTGACTCGCACAACGCCGAGATATACGATCTTTCATGTTCCGAGCGCTGGGGTCAATGTTACCAGCGTGAAGAGCGGGATCAGCATTTATCCCAATCCTGCTCAGACCACACTTACACTTTTCAGAAATGACGATGAGCCCTCAACTATCCTCATCAATGACATACTTGGTAAAGAAGTAGCACATTTTGAGACATCTACGCAAACATCAACTTTCGATATTCAGAATATACCCGCCGGTGTTTACGAATGCATGATAACTGAACCATCAGGGGCAAGGACAGTTTTGCCATTTGTTAAGGAATAACAAATGATGCGTGTAGGATAAGATCAAATAATTGATTGTGTCAATTTCTGCTGAGAGTTTCCACTACTCGTGCAAGCTCTCCCTTAACGCGTTGGAAAACTGAAGCCCAGTCCCCCTGGCTCGGTTGCCGGAATAATCTCATCGTGGGATACCACGGACTATCCTCTCTTCCAATAAACCATCTCCAGTCAGGTGAGTACAGCAAAAGTGTCCACACTGGTTTGGCCATGGCTCCTGCCAGATGAACGGCCGCCGTGTCAATTCCAATGACCATATCAAGATTCGCGATCAGTGCGGCTGTATCTCCCCAGTCGTGAAGATCATTGGAGAAATCCAGAATATCCCGCTGCAACTCCGGGCGAATATTTGCATACCCGTGTTTCTGGAGGCTGATCAGACGCACGCCAGGTATCCGAGCAAAACCGGCGAAATGCTCAGCACTCGTGGATCGTCCGTCGTTCGGAAGGTATCCGCCTGAACCTGACCAGACTATTCCAACTCGAATGCTTTCATCGCAACCGCGAAGCCGAACTCCCCAATGAGCAATTTTTGAAGCCTCAGGCGTCAGTGGGATTCCTGGCCCTGGAATCGAATCAAATGTCAGATTAAGCACCCGTGGCAGGCTCAATAGCGAGCAGTAAGCATCAAATTGTGGGAGCCTGTCGCCACGCGAAACAACCTGAGATACTCCGGAAATTTGGCTCATCAGTCCCACCAACTCCGGTTGACACTCGAGGATAACTGTCGCACCTCGATCAGCCACCCAACGCACGAAGCGGGAGAATTGGATCGTATCGCCGAATCCCTGCTCTGCATATAAGAGAATTGTTTTGCCGGCAATATCAAAGCCATCCCATTTCGGTTGAGTGAATTCCCGCCGCCATTCGGGATACCGAAGCAATCGCCACTCATACTCCAGAAAACCCTGCTCTAAGTCTCCCTCAAGCAGAGAAAGGAGCGATCGATTGAAATGGGTGTGCATATCGTTGGGCTGATGAAAGAGCGCACGGTCGAAGCTCGCTCGTGAAGCCCGAAAATCATGCTTCTTCATTTGCGCGACGCCCAAATTCGAGTGAGCCTCGGCAAAATCCGGCCGAAGACGTAATACCTTCGTTAAGGCTTCGATAGTTTCCTCAATCCGGTCGAGGGTGTTGTATCCATGCCCGAGGTTATTCCAAGCCTCCGTATAATCTGGTGCAAGCCTTACTGCTTCTTGCCAGGCATTGATCGCTTCATTCCTCCTGCCCTGATGAAAAAGCGCTACCCCAAGCCCATTGTGACC
>Ga0206959_10161_pt1 | contig 18876 bp, 15 predicted proteins | sample Alteio_BWOrgHeat_31_FD_152971 | JGI IMG/M metagenome (GOLD analysis project Ga0206959, IMG submission 152971) | Enriched cells from forest soil in Barre Woods Harvard Forest LTER site, Petersham, Massachusetts, United States -... | ecosystem: Environmental > Terrestrial > Soil > Temperate forest >...
GAACACGTTGCACCAATGGAACCAAACAGCTGCGGCGTACCCTCAAGCCGACTGTGTAAACGGACTGTTTGAGGCGCAAGCAGAAAGAACGCCGGATGCCGTCGCCGTCTCGTTTGGAGAGCAGCAATGTACCTATCGTGAACTGAACGCGCGCGCCAACCAACTGGCAAGGTGGTTGCAACGGAAAGGCGTGGGGCCTGACGTTTTGGTTGGACTCTGCATGGAGCGTTCGATCGAAATGGTTGTTGGGCTTTTAGGGATACTTAAGGCTGGTGGCGCGTACGTTCCAATCGATCCCGATCACCCCGCCAAGCGAATCGAATTTGTAACTTCGGACATCAACGCTCAAGTTTTACTTGTACAGGCGGAATTCCAGCCCAAGTTCGGTGGCGTTTCGGCTCAGATGCTTTGCTTGCGAAGCCAGTCGCAGGAAGTGAGTGAGGAACCGGCTACGCCCATCGCGAAAGGGCCGGAGCCGCACACTTTGGCTTACGTGATCTATACGTCCGGCTCGACAGGCAAGCCCAAGGGATGCATGCTCTCGCACGCGGCGGTGTGCAACCGCCTCTTGTGGATGCAGGATGCTTACGGCATGACTGGCCGTGATCGTGTTCTGCAGAAAACGCCCTTTACCTTCGACGTATCGGTTTGGGAGTTCTTTTGGACTCTTATGACTGGCGCTACTCTGGTTGTAGCACCACCAGGGGTCCACACGAATCCGCGCCGCCTCCTTGAGATCTTCGAGACACAAAAGATCACGATCTGTCATTTTGTTCCGTCGATGCTGAGAGCGTTTATCGATGAAGTGCGGACTGGACAATGCCCGACTCTCAGGCAGATTTTCACCAGCGGCGAGAGCCTGGCCTATCCGCTGTTTGAGGAAGTGAGCGCAAAGCTTCAGGCGCAACTTCACAATCTCTATGGACCTACGGAAGCGGCGGTAGATGTGACGTTTTGGAAAGCCATTCCGCGTCCGGATCGCAAGGTCCCGATCGGACGACCGATAGCGAACTGCCAGATACATATTCTCAGTGCGGACCTCGAGGTGGTCCCCATTGGCGTACCGGGCGAACTTCACATCGGGGGCAAATGTCTTGCCCGCGGGTATCTGCACCGTCCGGAGCTGACGGAAGCAAAATTTATTGCGAGTCCATTTGGAAACGAGGAGAGCGTTCGGCTATACAAGACCGGAGATTTGGCGCGATGGCTTCTCGACGGAAACATCGAATATCTGGGCAGGCTTGACCACCAGGTCAAAATTCGCGGCTTCAGAATCGAACTTGGTGAAATCGAGGCGTGTTTGCTCGAGCATGAGCAGGTTCGCGAGGGCGCTGTTGTCGTGGAAGACGACGCGAGAGGAGACAAACGCCTGGTCGCGTATCTCGTGTTTCGTCAAGGAAGTGTTCCCGGCGTGGCGGAGCTTCGGAGCTTTGTCGCCGCCACCCTGCCGGAGTACATGGTGCCTGCGAAGTTCGTGCCGGTCAAAGAGCTTCCGATCGCCTCCAGCGGCAAGCTCAACCGCAAAGCCTTGAAAAGCGCGAACGATGTGCTCGAGATTTCCAGCGAATTTGTAGCTCCCCGTACTGAAATCGAAATAAAGCTTGAAAAGGCGTGGAAAGATATTCTGGCTTTGGAAAAAGTTAGCGTCCGCGACAATTTCTTCGAATTGGGCGGCCACTCGCTCAAAGTTGCCAGCCTGGTTTCAAGGGTGGAGCGGGACTTTTCCGGAGCCAGTTTTGAGCCCACGGATTTCTATCGTGAACCGACCATTGAAGGTTTGGCAAAACTGTTATCACAGGGGAAGAACCGCCGGCACGAACTTCTGCCGCAGTTGCTCAAAAGTAAAGGCCCAACCGAGCTTTCTATTGTCTGCTGTCCATATGCCGGCGCGACAGCGACCGTATATCAGCAGCTTGCGACAGAACTTGAACATCTGAGCGATAGCGTTTCTCTCTATTCGGTCGCAACACCAGCGATCAGCGCCGAACAACAGTTCGATTCAGTAGAAAGTCTGGCGGAAGCGTGCGTAGCGCGAATTTTGGAAACCGTTGAAGGCCCAATCGCGGTATATGGACATTGCATCGGAAGCTTCCTGGCGTTGGAAGTTGCGCGGCGGCTGGAACATAGAGGACGCGCGGTGAAAGCTCTGTTTGTCGGAGCGGCATTTCCATTTCATCGGGCAGTCAAACTGTTCCCGATAAGAGACATCTGGAAGCACGTAAGCGATGATAAGATACACGCGCTGATGAAGCGATGGGGAGCCCGCAAAGATCAAATTGACGCGGCAACCCTGAAGCAGATAGCCGCTCGATTCCGCCGCGATTCTCGAATGGCCCTGGCCTATGAGAAGCGCCGGACTTCGTGGAAGCTTGCCGCACCGATCATCAACATTGTCAGCGCTGACGATAAGCTGACGAAAAACTATCAGCGGCACTACCGACGCTGGGCGCGGGTCTCTGAGGTCGTCCGCATGGTGATCATCAAGGATGGAGAGCACTATTTCGTCGGAAAAAGAGCAGACGTCGTAGCACGCGTTCTCTCGTACGTTCAAAAAAACTACGATACGATTTTGAAATGGACGGAACCGGTTCTTGACTGGACCTGAGGTAGCTTCGCAGGCTTAGTTGACATATCGCGCCGCTTTCAGTCTGGAGGATAACCATGCCGAAGTCGAAGACCAAGCACCGGGAATTCACCGATCCGCGTGTCGCGGAGATCTTCCGGGAGTACCCGGAAAAAGTACGGGCAAAGCTGCTCTACCTTCGCGAGCTTATCTATGACACCGCTGCCAAGACGGATGGTGTGGGCGAGCTGGAAGAAACGCTTCGCTGGGGCGAGCCTACGTACCTCACCACGGAATCTGGGAGCGGAAGCATGGTGCGGGTCAACGCGAAGGGCACCGAGGGACAGTACGCCATGTATTTCCATTGCCAGACGGGCCTGGTGCCGATATTTCGAACGCTGTATCCAAAGAAGTTTTCCTTCGAAGGAAAACGCGCAATTCTGTTTAACCAGAGCGATGTGGTCCCGGTGGAGGAACTGACACAGTGCATCTCGATGGCTCTTACTTATCATCAGGGCAAGAACAAAAAGAATCATCAGAACAGCAAAACTTCAAAACGGACAAAAAAGATCGCGTTCGATGGACTCCGCTTTCCTTGAAGACAAGTACATGCCCGTCAAAAACCTGGTTCAAGAGCCAGATGCTTAGAGACCAGAGCCGGAACGATAGGGGCGCCTTCAAAGACGCGAGAAAAGGGGAAATCTGCGACTAGGTTAAAAAATGACCTCCCGACCAGATCTCAAGCCGCTTATCCGTTTCTTTCCCCCGACAAAGTTTGGTTCTGCTTCCTCTTAGCCACAGAATGGTGAGTCTATGACAAGTTTCGAAGAAATTGAGCCAAAGACAGCGGAGACTAGTTCCGCGACCAAGCCGGATACTGACCTTGCGGAAAACCATTGTTCTTTTGTGGAGATCCAAAATTTTGAAGGTGCACTCGCGTCACATCGCTCTGTTCTTTAAAAATTCACGAATCCCATGGAGGGAGACCGATGTCACGCAGGGTGAAAGATTTTTTCGTTGCTTATCTTTTCCTAGTAGGCCTGCCGCTGGCTGGACTAGCAGTTATTCTCCAATATGGTCGCCAGCTTACTGCTCCAATGTCGGTGAATGGTGTCTGGACGGTAGAAGCCGATCTCGACCGCTTTGCGCAACTGCTGTGCATGAGACCTGCGGAGAACGGGTCCAGGATATCCATGGTTATCTCGCAATCTGGCAACAATGTTGTTTTTCATTTGGCGGGGAGTCCGCAGGCTGTTAACGGGACAATTGAGGGCGGCATGGTTCGCGCATTTTCGGCCACCGCAAAACAGGCAAACGATGGTGGATGTAAAAATGCGGCTTCAGTTGTGCTTGCCGCCCGCGTAGAGCACAAGTCAGAACCGAGAACGTTGGTTGGAAGTTTGTCTGTGCTCGGATGTGCTTCCTGTATTCCGGTAACATTTGTCGCATCCAGGGAAGCTCTCCTCGTGAAAGGGGACTGAGTAGGTGCTTGATATCGGCCGGCTTCTCCTGCAGATACTGATCATTCTCGCCGCCAGTCGCGCCGTGGGCGGCGTTTTTCGCGCGATAGGGCAGCCTAAGGTGGTGGGCGAGATGTTTGCCGGCATTTTTCTTGGCCCTTCACTTTTAGGATGGTTTGCGCCAAAGGTTTCGGCCGTGATTTTTCCTGCTGCAAGCCTCGGCTACCTGAATACATTAAGCCAAATCGGGCTCGTTATTTTTATGTTCCTCGTTGGGATGAACATCAATCCCAACGAATTGAAAAGCCAGGGCCACGCGGCGGTACTGGCAAGTCACGCGAGCATTAGCTTTCCCTTTGTACTTGCGGCGCTCTTTTCTCTCTATCTCTATCCCCGGCTTGCGGAAGAAAATGTATCGTTTGCCAGCTTCGGATTGTTTATGGGAACGGCAATGAGCATCACTGCGTTTCCCGTGCTGGCTCGTATCCTGGCGGAACGCAAGATGCTGCAAAGCCGCATAGGCACGATTGCCGTTGCGTGCGCCGCCGTGGACGACGTTACCGGTTGGTGCATTCTGGGTTACGTAGTATTTCTGATACGGTCCGCTCATGACTCTACCTCTTTCCGGCTTCTTCTGGGAGGAACACTCCTTTTCGTGCTCGCAATGATCTTTGGGGTTAGAAAGCTGGTAGGGAACTTTGAGCGTGCGTATCGGAAACATGGATCGATGAGCGAAAATCAGCTGGTCCTCCTGTTTTTGCTCACGCTGGGTTCGGCGCTCTGTACGGAGTGGATGGGGATTCATCCGCTGTTTGGCGCATTCTTGCTTGGTGCCGTGATGCCGAAAGAGCCACGATTTGTGGCGTATGTTTCCGAGCGTTTGCACGCTATCGTGATTCTGCTGCTGCCGCTCTTTTTCGCCTTTACCGGATTGCGCACCAGCGTCCATCTGATCAAAGGTTCCGAGATGTGGACCTATTGTGCGCTGATCGTTCTCGTTGCCACAGTCGGAAAATTCGGAGGTTCGGCGCTTGCCTCCCAGCTTTGCGGCATGCCGCTCCGCGAATCCCTGGCACTCGGAATACTCATGAATACTCGCGGGCTTATGGAACTCGTGGTTCTAAACATCGGCTTGGAGATCCACGTCATCTCTCCAACATTGTTCTCCATGATGGTCATAATGGCCCTGGTAACGACTTTCATGACTACGCCTTTGCTCGCGTGGACGTGCTCGGAAAAAACAGTTCAGGTTGCAAATGAAATTCCCGAGAAAGCGCAAGCGATATGCCGTGGCGGTTCGGCCGCCTAAAGCATCTCCAGCGTGTGTATCCATGAGTGCTAGCAGCAAATATCGCACCTTCGATGACACGGGAGAAACGAACGAAATCCCCCTCGCCCCCGGCGAGATTTATTTGTGGCTCGCGGCTTACGATCAAATCACCGAAGGGTACCTGCATTCCGCTTATCGGGAACTGCTCAGCGCCGCGGAAAAAGAGCAGGAATCCCGGTTTTATTTCGCGAGGGATCGACACCGTTATCTGATTACGCGGGCCTTGGTGCGGACGGTGTTGTCGCGTTACATCTCCATCGATCCTAAGGAGTGGGTTTTTTCGACGAATGCCTATGGGCGTCCCGACATCGTCAATCCGGAAGCAAGGGGCGCAGGTTTGTCGTTCAACATTTCGCATACGCACAGCCTGATTGTTCTGGGAGTGACCAAGTGCCGTGCTTTAGGGGTGGATGTCGAGAATGTTCGCGCGCGCGGAGCATCAATTGATATTGCAGATCGCTTTTTCGCGCCGCAAGAAGTCGCCGCACTTAACGCCGTGCCGCTGCATCAACAACAGTATAGATTCTTTGAGTACTGGACTTTCAAGGAAGCCTACATCAAGGCACGTGGCATGGGTTTGTCGTTGCCTCTCGATAAGTTCAGCTTTCACTACCCCGACGATCGCGCAGTCGAAATCGCGATTGATCCCGAGTTGTCTGACGATGCAACGCACTGGCAGTTCTGGCAGTTTCAGCCGGCGCCGGAATATTTGGTGGCGATCTGCGCCGAGCGAATTGGCGATCAATCTTCGAGTCTGATCGTTCGGGAGGCAATCCCAATGCTGAGCGAGAAAGAGTCTGCCTTCGAATTCCTGCGGGTTTCAACATAGAGTCTGAATGCTTACGCATAGCAATTCGTAACAAAAGAGTCCAAGAGGAGGGTTCAATGATTGCTTTTGTATTTCCGGGACAGGGTTCACAGAAACGTGGTATGGGGCAAGGCTTGTTCGATGAAGTGCGCGAATACGCCGCGCTCGAGAAGGACGTGGACGCAATTCTAGGCTATTCCATGCGCAAGCTTTGTTTGGAGGACGCGGAGAATCGCCTGAAAGAAACGCAATTCACGCAGCCCAGCCTTTATGTGGTCAATGCGCTGCATTACTACAAGGCTATAAGTGATGGCATGCAACCCGCCTATTTGGCAGGGCACAGTTTAGGTGAATACAACGCATTACTTGCGGCGGGAGCGTTCGACTTTCTGACCGGGCTTCGGCTCGTGAAGAGACGCGGCGAGCTGATGTCGCAGGCAAAGAATGGCGGCATGGGAGCGGTAATTGGCTTGGACGCCAGTGCGATCGCGAAGGTGATCAAAGAAAACGGATTCGCGAGTATTGACGTCGCCAACTTCAATTCGCCATCGCAAATTGTGGTATCGGGTCCAGTCGAGGATATCAAGCGCAGCGGGCCGCTCTTCGAAAAAGCAGGCGCGCAAATGTTCATGCCTTTGCAGGTCAGCGCCGCCTTCCATTCGCGATATATGGCAGACGCTGCAAAAGCATTTGCTGATTTTCTGGCGCCGATGCCTTTTGCCGCGCCCAAGATTCCTGTCATTGCCAACGCGACCGCCCAGCCGTATCCCACTGACGATGCATCAGTGTCGGCCAAGTCTCTGTTAGTGAAACAGATCACGCACTCGGTGCAATGGACTCAGAACGTAGACTTCCTTATCAAGCAGGGTGTCACGCAATTTAATGAAATGGGTCCGGGAAATGTGTTAACGCGATTGCTGCAACAAGTTCAGCAGGGAAAAAACAGCCAACGTATCACAACGATTGCTGGTCAAAGTTCTGTTTAATTCTCTCTAGTCTGAGTCCTTATGGGCGGTTGTCCCTATCGGAAAGTCCATCGAGGCATCGAGGCGGTCTTGTGGCCAGATTGTTTGCGCAAGGCGCAAGAACTCGCAACTGGAAGCAAACGCATGGATCTCATAGCACTCGACGTGCGACTCGGCCGTCTCGTTGAGAATTTTGAAACATGGCGAGCGCGCTCGCCGGAATAGCAATGATATTTGCGAAATAAGCGGGATGCCTGAGGATGCGGTAAGGCCCGCGAGTGACCACGCTATGTCCCCGGTCGACTTGGACGTGAATGACCGGCGAGTAAAAAGAATTTACGCTCATCGCCCAGGCCTGAAATCCTGAGGACGCAAGATACATCACCAGCGCAACAATGCTTAGCACAAGGGGTACGCGGTTGGATAGGTGCAGGCGACCCACATCTAGAGCTGCTGTGACTATGGTAACGAGAAAGAGAACCACGAGAGCGAATCGTGCTCTTAGGTCGTGTTTCCCATCCTCCGCGCGCCCGCGCTCTTGGGCGATTTGTGGCGCAATGGCCAGCATCATTATCAGCAGCGACGGCGCCAATGCCACAATGTATGCATTCAACATCAGGAGATGTGTAGTGCCAGCGACGAGCAATAATCCCGAGGCAACGAGAACCATCAGAATTGCCCAGCGGGTTAAGGTGGGGAAAAGATTGTTGTTGCTCATTACCTGTCTCTTTATGGCAGTTCCGAAGATTTGTCAATGAAATAGCGATAGCGATTTGCCCGTTCTTACCGTGGCGTGACGCGGCCTAGTACTGGCTCCCGTGTTTACACTGCGCTCTTTATCCAGCAGAACAAGGACCAGAGAAACTCATGGAGAAAAACCAAAACATTGAGTAATCAGGATGGCACAACCGCTGGCTGGCTGTGAAGCCCCATCTGGAATTGTTGCGCACCACAGGCACTTTTCTGCTCACAGGACTAACTTCAACAACTCTCGCACCCGAAAGGTGGGTTACCGGTTTCGCCCAAAACAAGACCACTAATAGTTCCTGCCGATATAGCAAACGCATTGACAACTCCCAAGGTAGCGTTTCCTTCCCAATTACTGCACCAGCAGTTGTCACGTGGTCCTTTCTTTTGTAACAACGAGATTTGCGTTGTGTTTTGCAGAAAACTGACAATGACGTGGTTGGCGAAACTACATATATTATTCAGGTCAGTCGTTTTTAAAAACTACGTTTACTACTTGCGTGGTTTCGCTCCTGCCAGTCTCGTATTTCCATAATTTGACGGAGTTGATCGCGGAATCGATGAGCAGCGGATGTCCGCCAAGCGGTTTGATCGTTGTCACCGTTCCGTCGGGCGCGATTGTAACTTGCAGCTTCACTGTACCAGCAATTCTCATACGCCGAGCAAGCTCCGGGTAAACCGGCTCCACCTTGTTTTTGGCGCTCCGATCACCATCGGCGGCAAGGGCCGCTGGCAGGGTCAGTGAAAAAACGAACAGAGCCAGTAACGAATGCAACACGCGTTGAACGAATCTCTGCATTCTCCTGACCTCCTATGGACAAGAATGTAATATCTAAGATCTTTGATCTGGTTGTGCCCGCAACATAGTGTCATGGTTTCCTTCAAAGCACGCCGAAACTCTGGTAATCGCAATCATGGTTACAAAGATCACCAACATTTCCTGAGAACTAGGGCTTTTGTCTCAACCCACATCACCAGCATTCGATTATGCCCTATTAGAACGCTCTATTAAACATGATCCAGATCTTGAACACACTGACTCTTACTCTTCGCGGGGTACGCAGGCCGAATAAAGGTCTTACTGGTAATAAAGGAAGTCAGCCCGCCACACACGCCAGCGTGTTACTTCCGAATATTTCAAACTAAAGTATGCATTGCTACATGTGTAGTGGTGGGCTATATATACCTAGCGCAGGCTCGAAGGAACAGCCGAGCAAGAACACCAATTCATTTAGATACTTATCTCTCAAGGAGGGTTGAGTGAGAGGCAAAATGCATTTCCGTTGTGGATGGTACTTTCGAATTATTTGTTTGGCTGTCGTATTGAATACCTTCATGCCTACTTGGGCGCAAGAGGTCACGGCAAACATTGTTGGTACCGTTATGAGCAGCAGCGCCAACAGCATTCCGATCGCTGGCGCTGCAGTAAGCGCGCGAGACGTGAATCGTGGCACGGTAGTGACAGCACAAACGAATGAAGTGGGAGACTTCAACATCTCGCACATTCCTGTGGGGACCTACGAGGTCTCGGTCGAAGCCAAAGATTTTCAAAAGGCGGTCTTGGGCCCGATGACCCTGGACCTCAATCAAACCGCACGTCTTAATTTCAAGCTGCAAATCGGTAACGTGAATGAAACGGTGACTGTCACTTCCAAGCCTCCGGCGTTACAAACAGAGACCACCGAAGTCGGCACACTCATTAACGCGGCGACCAATGACAATTTGCCGCTTGCGACCCGTAACCCGGTACAGTTGACGCTGCTTTCACCCGGTGCGATTACGGTCGACACGAAGAGCCTGAATCTCGGCTCCAATACCGCCGAGGGCGGCGGGCGTCCGTACATCAACGGGAATCGGGAAGAATCCAACAACTTTCTTCTCGATGGTATCGATAACAACCAAATTTCGGAAAACCGGCTGGCGCTCACTCCGTCCCCGGATGCCATTCAGGAATTCAATCTCATCACGCAAAATGCATCGTCCGAGTTCGGCAACTATGACGGCGGCATCGTGAACATGACTCTTAAGAGTGGGACGAACAATTTTCACGGCGACGTGTTCGAATTCTTCCGTAACGACATTTTCAATGCGAATCAGTGGGAGAACGGACTCGATCCATCACATCCAATTGGAACGCCAAAACTTCGCTGGAACATGTTCGGTGGTACGATCGGTGGCCCGATCCTGAAAGACAAACTGTTCTTCTTTGCCGATTACCAAGGGGGCAGGCTCGATCACCCTGCCAGTGGCAGTGTTGTGGATACTTTGACTCCTGCCGAGGCAAGTGGCAACTTTAGTGCACTGTTGACGCAGGGCGTGCAGTTGTATAACCCATGCGCCGCTGGAACCGGAATTCCAGGTACACCGTGTCAAATCCTTGCACCATCAGGACGCACTGCATTTACTGGCAATATCATTCCCTCGAATATGCTTGACCCGGTATTCACTAGTCTGGTGAATACGAACTTCTACGCGCAAGGCAGCCCGAATACGAGTACCGGCCTGGGAACCGTGGTCAACACGACCTCTCAGAAATACAACACCGATCAGGGCGATGTGAAAATCGACTATAACGTGACCGATCGGGACCGCATTTTCGGCCGCTATTCACAGGCCTATCAGGTTGATCCATCTACTAACTCTTTGTTGCTGCTGGGCAACACCACGAATATCGCACACCTCTACAATACCGCTTTCAACTGGACGCATGCGTTTAACTCGAGCCTGATCAACGAAGCGCGCCTCGGTACCAACTATGTGTTTTTCTCTGACGGCGATACGACATTTGATCCCACCGTCGGGAATCTGGCAACCACGATTGGTATGGCCAATGGCAATCCCGGCAGCAATCCCGGCTTGCCATTGCTGGGTTTCGGTGGCGGCAGCATCACCAACGTGGGCACGGGACTGCTCACGAATTTGGGGAGCGCCATTATTCTCAAACGCTTCGCAACCACAGTGATTCAGTTTGACGATGGCCTGGTATGGACGCGTGGCCGCCACATCCTCAAGTTCGGCTATCAGATGAATCGCTACCGCATCAATGTGTTCTATAGCGGCAATGCCGGCGAGTTAGGCATGCTCCTCTACGACGGCAATTACAGTGCAACCAGCACCGCCAATCCCAATCCGAGCAGCAGCCAGCTGAATCTTGCCGCTGCCGCCGACTTTGCACTGGGTCTACCTAACCTCGTTGGCCGCGGTGCCAGCACAGGTGGATGGCATCAGGAGGATTGGCTTTTTGCCGGCTATGCGCAGGACGATTGGCATATTAAGGACAATCTTACCCTCAACCTTGGCCTTCGCTATGAAGCCCGAACTCCGTGGGTGGATGTGAACAATCGCCAAGTCAACGTCAATATCAACACTGGGGGACTACAGTATGTTGGCAACACACCCGTGCAAGGTGTGGGTGGCAATGGTTTCAGCTCCGGTCTTTACAATTCCACCTATGGATTACCGGATTTCGAGCCTCGCGTCGGCCTTGCCTGGACGCCCGGGTTTGATAAGAAGCTGGTAGTTCGTGCCGCATACAGCATCTCGTCGTATCTGGAAGGCACGGGTACGAACCTGCGTCTGACGCAGAATCCGCCATTTACTCCTTCCCAGACACAAGATACAAACGTTGCTATGGGCACTCCATTTTTCACTGCGGCTGGAGCAGGCGCAGGATCGGTGTCCGGACAGCCATTCCGGAATGCCACGATGCTGGCTTGGGCGGGAACGGTGCAGCCGGCGATGGCGCAGCAGTGGAATCTTACCCTCGAACGCTCGCTCTCGAACGACCTTAGCCTGCAAGTCGGCTATGTGGGCCAGCACGGAACTCACCTCATGGTTCCGCTTTGGCTGACGCAGGGTGATCGGCTGCCCAATGGAACCATTAACTATCCCTTTATCGGAGGTCAGAATGGAAATGGAACCTTCGGCCCCAATGATTTCGGAGCAGTGAAAGACACCGCCTCTATCGGTCGCATGAGCTACAACGCGCTGCAGGTGGTTTTGAATAAGCGCTTAAGCCATGGTCTGGAAGCAAAGGTTTCTTACACATTTTCGAAGTGCATGACCAACAACAGCGGATACTTCGGTACCTGGAGCAACACCACGCAGGCCACGCCGGCGTCTCCATACTTCCAAAACCTGTACGACCCCGGCGCGGAGTGGTCGCAGTGCTACTACGACACCAAGCATATGCTGAGTGCCTATGCCGTGTATGACCTGCCGTTTGGGCATGGTCGTCAGTTTGGCGGCAATGCCCCCAAGCCCATCGACACCGCGTTTGGCGATTGGTCGGTGAATCCAATTGTCTCGTGGCACTCGGGCTTCCCGATTGCTCTCTACGGAACTGAGGCATCGGGAACGTTTAGCGGGGCGAACGACGCGGGGTCGGGCCGCCCGAACTGCAACGACGCGTTGTTGACATATCCCAAGACGTCCAGTAGCGCAGGCATGCTGTGGTTCAACCCCGCCTTTGAGACGACACCTGCTCCGGGAACCTTTGGCAACTGCCCGCCGCAGGGCCCGGTGATCGGTCCTGGATACGCCGACGTTGATATGAGCTTGCAGAAGAACTTCCCAATCAATGAATCGATGAAATTTCAGTTCAGGTCCGATTTTCTCAATCTGTTCAACCATCCCCAATTTGCGCATCCTAATCCTGGTAGCGGTCTAATTACCGCATCGCAGGACGCACGCGAGATCCAGTTCGCGCTGAAGTTCTACTTCTGAGTTCCTAGGGCAGGTTCTCATCGAGAACCTGCCCTTTGACTCGTCTGTAGCGAATCGAGGCGTGGGTCACCAAAATGCTTTTGATAACAGGGCACTCCATGGTTGATGATTGCCCTGTTAACCGAAGGGTTGTAGGTTCGAGAACGGCGGCAACCCGGGGGATGGTGGCAGTTCCGAATGGCCTGCGTCAGGAGCAAGGGGCAAACCGGTTAACTTCGTGTTCTGCCGCCTGAAAGTTTACGCCAAGCAGATCGCTCCAAACTTGACCGCGTTCTTGTGCGTCCTGTCCTTTTCGGGAGACGGCGAAAACCAACTCCCTCCGCCACAGGTACTCCAAGTCTCGAATCGGGTTCTGGATTGCAGCCATAGCCGCGTGCAGAGTATACGAACTTCCTTCGACACCGCATCGCACCAAAGCCGCAGCCGGAGAGCGAATCAGAGTTCAGGATGTTGTTCAGCATCACAATCCGAGAGAGAAATGCAACCCTAAAACGAACGCGTTCCTATTTTTTCTCTACCAGCGATATGCAGACACCCGACCAGCGGTCACGTCCCAGCCGTGGCGGTGGTGTAGAGCTCAACGGCATCACTCCCAGATTCTTCGCGGCAAACGGAAAACGAGCTGCCAAATAGGTTCGGACGAGTAGGGCGCGGCTATAGGAACGTGCAAGCTGATCGGCGGGGTCAACTGCATCCGAATATCCCTCGACCACGATTGGATGTTGGAAGACTATATTCCCATAACTCGCGATCACCCCGTCGATCGTTCGCCTGCCCTCCACAGTCAGTTCCTCGGAGCCAGATGATCCCGGTCTAAAGAGGGTGTCCGCCTTGAGCCACGAGCGGCGATCGTTTGTATTCATGAAGAGCTTGTTGCGCCTATATTCATCAGGCGAAATGCTCGAAAGGCTAAAGTACCCGCGATGGTTGAAAAAACCCTTAAAGAAGAAATTGTGTTTGAGGGCCTCGGTATCCTCGGCCATATTTCCCGTTGCCGCATTCACGTTTGTCAATGCCTGGCTTATGTTCTGACCGGCCGTAACACCGTTGCTGTCTGGCCCAAGAGCTTCATTCAGGCTCTGGTGAACCTGCTGAATGGTGCTGTTGGCCTCCGTTGCCGTTGATCGGACTTGCGTGATCGTTTCGTCGATCTTCTGTGGTAGTTGACCCTGTTGAATGTCACTTACCAGTTCATTTACGTGCACTGCAGCCTGATTCAGGTTCGACGTAGTCGACTGTACATTGCTCATCGTCTCTCTGATTTGAGCAGCCATTTTCTCGTCACGGAGAAGCATCCCTGCAGGTCCTCGCCCCTGCTTGAGTCCGGTAAGGACGTCATCTGCATCGCCGACAGTGCTGTTCACTCCATCCAGAGCCAGGTTGAGTTTGCCACCGACCTGCTTCAAAGTGCTGTCGGCGTCGTCCATAACTTCTAAGCCGTGGCTCAGGAGATCGGACACGCTAATCGCAGGTTTGCTTTGAAGTGTTGAATTGGCCTCCGCGACCGCCGCGGCCGGACTTCCAGGACGAATTGACAGGAAGGTCTCGCCGACAACTCCTTCCGTGGCGATCGTAACAATCGAGTCGGTCCGGACCAAACCATGTAGTTCCTCATTGATCTGCATCTGCACACGAAAGCGGGACTTGGGTGAATCGGGTACATAGATTGCCGTGACCTGGCCGGCATCCATGCCTGCAACCCGGACCTTTGATCCTTTGGTAAGCCCATCGACATCGGTGAACTCGGCATAAATCACGAGATGGCGTGAGAAGGCTTCGTGGCGACTTCCCACCAGGAAGATCCCGAGAGCGAATAATACGACGCCTGTGATGATGAAGGCTCCAACTATGAAATATCGTGTAGGCATTTTGTTCACTCCGTTATAAGTCGACGAGCAATGTCATTTCCGCTTTGAGTAACTTCTTCGACCGAACCAAATGCGACCAGGTTCCCCTTGTCCAGTACTGCAACACGATCCGCAATCCGGCGTGCCCCATGTACGTCGTGGGTCACAACGATCAGGGATGTGCCATGTTCTCGCTTGCGTCGCAGAAGCAGTTCGTCTATTTCAGAGGCTGTGATTCGATCGAGGCCGCTGCTTGGCTCATCCGCCAGGAGGATTTTCGGCTCGAGAACGAGGGCCCTGGCCAGTCCTGCCCGCTTCCTCATTCCTCCCGATAGTGCCGACGGATACTTCGCGCCGTCGGTACTCAATCCCACTTCAGCGAGCACCTGCAGTGTCATGTCGTCAATTTGGCTCTTCGATTTTTTCGTCAGGCGTTGGAGCGGCAGAGCCAGGTTTTCGTAGAGAGTCAACGAGTCGAAGAGCGCTGCGTCCTGAAAGAGATAGCCAAGCTTTCTGCGAACCGTCGATAAACCGCGTTCTCCGAGCCCCACGACATTGTCGCGGTCGACCCAAACCTCTCCTAAATCAGGACGCATGAGCGCCATGATGATTTTTAGAGTCACGCTCTTGCCCGTGCCGCTACGCCCGAGTAGACACAGGGCCTGCCCCTGTTCAACATGGAACGAAACATCATTCAAGACGCGCTTCTCGCCGAACGCTTTCGTGACGTTCTTGAATTCAACCGCAATGTTGCGATCAGTACTCATATCGCCGAGTCCGGAAAAAGAAAGAAGATGCACTTGATCAATAGAACATCGGCCAGAATGATGAGCAGTGAGGAAATCACCACACTGTTGGTCGCCGCTTCTTTGACGCCCTGTGCTCCCTTATCCGTCGTGTACCCGAAGTAGGACGAGACGGAACCAATGATGAAGCCAAACACTGTAGTTTTGACTGTTGGCGCGATAAAGTTCGACCACTGAAGATTGTTAAACGCTCGGTTGATGTAGAGTTCTGGAGCGATGTGCGATGCGAGCACCTCGGATAGAAATCCCCCCAGTAGACCAGAGAAGTCCATGAACAGTGTCAGGAGAGGTAGAGCGATCACGCAGGCAAGCACTCGCGGGATGACCAGGAATTTGAAGGAGTCAATCGATAACGACTCAATCGCGTCGATCTGCTCGGACGCTCTCATATTGGCAAGCACCGCGCCGATCCCGGACCCAACTCGGCCTGCTAGCAGCAAGGCCGCGACCAGAGGTCCAATTTCGATGAAGAATGAAAGCGCTTGAACCGCGGGAATCATTGCGGTCGCTCCAAACGTCACGAGCGTGTTCCTGGTGTGAAGTGTCATCACCGCTCCCAACGCAAAGCCAGAAACGACGATGAGGGCAACCGACTTGTTGCCGACCTCTGCGAGCTGACGGGCGAGTTGCGCCAATTCGAAAGGCGGCTGGACCGCGTCAACGAGCACACGGACACTGAAGATGCCTACTTTGCCGACGAATTCGAATACTCTACCGAGCCAGTGCACGCGGCCTCTTTAGTTTTCTGTCTTTCATCTGAGGACTGCCGCATGTGACATGCGTTTCCGATCTTCCTCTATCGCTCACGGGCGAATATCCATAGAGTAGATAGGTAGTGCGGCAGCCGTTATGTTTCTCAAAAGAACGTAACTTCCGACAGCGGGATACTAAGAACACAACGCAGGCTCCCTGTACGAGGATTTACTAGTAGATGCCAATGCACGCGTAGTTCCAAGATCACTGGGGCGATCTTTGTCCTGAATCGTTGCACAACCAAGACTTATGTCGATAGAGCTGTGATTATGCGCGACGTGGAATTGCCGATGTCAATCCACTGACAGCGCATCTTTGCCCGAATGCAGCCTGTTCGTCGACAATACAAGGTGGCAAAACGGGGTACATTTCATTTAAGATTTTCTGTGATGGCCCGCTTCATGAGTTTCTGTGAACCGGAGAGATGAGGCTTTGCGGCGTGTGTCTTGAGAGAGTCATGCGCCGCGCCAGATTCAGATACACCTGCAATTTATGCTTGGAATCTTGTGATCACCATGAACTTCCGCGGCTGCACTGCCAGGAGACCGTCTTCTCTCATATTCGTGCAGCTCTACCGAAATCCGGCGATAGCCGTAGCGGCACCGATGCTCGACGAGAAGACAAAGGATGTTGCCAGTTAGGAGCCTCTGATTCTATCTACCCTAAAACCTTTGAGGAAGAAGAACGATGCCCGTAGCGTTGGCGGTTGCGTGAGCCGCAGCAGGAAGAATCTTCTTGATGTTCTTTTCGATCTCGTCTGCGTTATCAGGCAATCCCTCGGTTTTCGCAACCATTTGGCCCGCCGGATCGATATAAATCGAAGATGGCATTCCCAGAATGCCGTAGGCATCCGCTACCGAGTCTTTGCCCTTTCCGGTAACGATGGTGTAATTCACACCGCGCTCCCTGGCGAACTGCTCGATATAGCCATAACCGATGCCTTCGTCCATGGCGATGCCAAGGATTTCGAGTCCATTAGGTCGGTACTGCTTCTGCAGGTTTACCAGCCAGGGAAGCTCTACTCGGCAGCCGCCGCACGATGTTGCCCAGAAGTTCAGAACTACCGCGTGCCCGCGATAGTCTGAAAGCTTAATGATTCTTCCGTGCAGATCGACCAGTTCAAAGTCAGGTGCCAGTCGGATCTGTGCCTGTTTGACATTATTGTTACGAGTAAATAGCAGAAGTGCAGCTACCGCAAGAATGACCACAGCCAAGATAAGGGTAGGATGCTTTTTCACACTAAAACCTCAGTTATTCGCCCTCGCGGAATGGAACGCTACAGAATATATACCCGGTCAGGAACCGATATATTCCAGATTCAATGAGAAAAAACTGATTTTGAGGCGGCTGATATTTGCGGTGTCTGATAAAAGACAGCTCGGTCCGTGCTACAGGAATGAACCAAAGCAGAAAGGTCTTTTCGTTCCACCACACAGAGCCAGCGATGGATCACAAGAGTTGTGGTCCAGCCTTTCCACGATTCCGTGGGTGACAATTTCGCCGACTTTCCCGCCGGATCATCCCATCTGAGATGATCCAGCTCAGTTGGGATGAAGCGACTCGACCATGTCTCTGATGTCACGGTTCTCAAGAACCACGGTTCGGTGCACGCCAGTTTCCCGAACGGCGACATCGACCATGGCTCGGGCCAAGTCGTCGGCCCGAATCACCTGGTTGGGGAACAGCACTCGAAACAAGGGGTAAATCGAACGCATCAGGCGGTAGGTGAAACTCGGTTCTTTCCGCGGCTCTACGGGGTAGATGTACGCAGGCCGAAACAGATAAAGGCTGGGGAACCCCGCCGCTAGGAGTATCTTCTCGGCCTCTCCCTTGTAGCGTGCGAAGGCCATCCGACTCCGTCCCGTTGGGTCCGCGCCACTCCCGCTCAAGAATGAGAATGCCGCACCGGGGCTGCTGCCGCGGAGAACTCGTGCGAACTCGATCGGATAGTCAACGGTTATTGTGCGCAACTGCGCGTCCGAGACCGCCCCGGTATACGCGCCCAGGCAAAAGAGTACTCCGTCTTGACTCGAGAGCGCCTCCGCGAGTGCGGAGCAGTCCGAAAAGTCTTGATGCAGAACCTCTTTCAGCTTGGGGTGTAAGATGCCGAGCTTTTTGCGGCCGATAGCCGTCACACGTCCGACGGCTGGGTGATCGAGAGCATAGCGAAAGGCATATCCACCGACCATTCCAGTCGCGCCTACAATCACAAGGCGTGTCTGGCGCGCTGGCGGAGTGCTTATTGACAATCCCGAAACTACTTGGTTGTTCGCCGTCATGATAGTGGGCGCTCCTCCACCCAGTCGACGTAGAGCAGACGCTCCGCGAACAGCCAAGCGCCGTTAATCTTCACGTACTTGTCGTAGTAGTGGAGCGCGGCAATCATCAACTGTCGTTTTTCACCTTCAACAGTGAGGTGATGCGCCAGGCAGTAGGCCTCCCCTGTACCGTGGTCAGCCGTCAGGCTGAGGATCGTACTTTGTCCAAGGAAGTGCATGGTGGCGGCATACTTGTTCAGATCTGCGAAGACTGGAGCGAGCGCCTCACGCGAGTGCAACTCCTGTGAAGGCACTGGATCCTTGGCATTCATGTACACCACGAAATGGGTGTCTGCGGTAAAGAGAGACATCTGACCTTCCGCATCGCGTCGATCGGCGCAGTGTGCATAGGCCTCGACGAGTTCCCGAATCGCCAGGCGATCCGCGGCTTCGCTGGGGGCGATGGCGATGTGCTTGCTCATAAGTTGGTCTCCTTGTTCGATTCGTTCCCTTGCGGCAAGACTGTCACTCTTGTAGCCCGGCAAAAATCTTGGGTGGATATGATTCGCCTCTCGGTTCGCCATAAGATTTAAAAAAACGTCTTGGGCATTCTC
>Ga0206959_10162_pt1 | contig 18860 bp, 12 predicted proteins | sample Alteio_BWOrgHeat_31_FD_152971 | JGI IMG/M metagenome (GOLD analysis project Ga0206959, IMG submission 152971) | Enriched cells from forest soil in Barre Woods Harvard Forest LTER site, Petersham, Massachusetts, United States -... | ecosystem: Environmental > Terrestrial > Soil > Temperate forest >...
CAGATGATGATGTCGAGCAAAATCCGGGAAAATATTTCGATGAGATATTAGAGATCGATCTTTCAAAATTAGAGCCGCTTGTTAATGGCCCATTCACTCCCGATCTCGCGCACTCCATTTCAAATTTAGCTTCGGATGCTGTCAAGAATGATTATCCGCTCAAGATTTCGAATGCCCTTGTCGGAAGCTGTACGAATTCCAGTTATGAAGATCTGACTCGTGCAGCATCAGTTGCCCAGCAGGCGATCAATCATGGTGGAAAATCCAAAGTACCACTCATTATCAATCCCGGCTCAACTCAGATTCATCAGACAGCCGCACGCGATGGACAGCTTGCAACACTCGAATCTATCGGCGCAGAAGTAATGGCGAACGCCTGCGGCCCCTGCATCGGCCAATGGAAGCGCGACGACACCAAGAAAGGGGAGCGGAACACAATAATTAACAGCTTCAATCGCAATTTTCCTGGACGCAACGATGCTAATCCAGCTACGCTCGCATTTGTGGCAAGTCCGGAGATTGTGGTCGCTTATGCGCTTGCCGGCGATTTATCGATTAATCCGCTTACAGACGAACTTGAAGGAAGGGACGGAACGAAATACCGGTTGGAAGCTCCCCCGCGTCTCGATCCGTTACCTAAGAATGGTTACATCGGTCGCAGAGTTGGATATGTACCTCCCGCGACAAAGGCAACATCTGTAAAAATAGATGTAACGCCTACAAGCGACCGCTTGCAGGTTCTCGAACCGTTCTCACCAATGGTCTCCCCTGTCGATTCAGAGAATATGCCGGTGCTCATCAAGACGAAAGGCAAAACTACTACCGACCACATCTCCCCTGCCGGAGCTTGGCTGAAATATCGTGGGCATCTCGATAAAATTTCGGATAACATGCTGACCGGCGCCATCAACGCTTGGACTGGCGAGACTGGAACTACGACGAATATCTTCACGCACGAAGAGCACATGCCTGTTCCCGCAGTTGCCCGCGATTACAAAGCGCGAGGCAAACGCTGGGTTATCGTCGGCGACGAAAACTACGGCGAGGGTTCCAGCCGCGAACATGCAGCTATGTCGCCACGCTATTTGGGATGCCTCGCAGTTATCGTCCGCTCTTTCGCGCGCATCCACGAGTCGAATCTGAAAAAGCAGGGAATCCTCCCGCTCACCTTCGACGATCCGGCAGACTATGATAAAATCCTCGAAGGAGGCGTAGTCTCGTTAGAGTATTTGCAGGAACTCGATCCGGTGCGAACAGTGAATATGCAAGTCACCCACGCCGATGGCACATCAACGATAATCCCGCTTCGCCACACAATGAATATGGAGCACATCGCCTGGTTCCAGGCCGGCAGCGCACTCAATCTCATTCGATTGCATTCGGGTGAAGCTGCTCTTAAGGAAGGTATGGAGAGGCAGCCGGTGGCGGCGTAACAATATATTTCAAAATGTAAGTATGCGATTTCGTCACGCCATAATCACTGCATTGCTACTAGTAGGTACTTGTGGTGTGACTCATGCACAGAAAATTGATGCTTCAATTCGAAACACCAATTGGGACTCACTGCTTGCCCACGACCATAAGCATTTCTTAGTCGATAGTACTGAACAGCCAGAAGGTTCAATTCCTTATGAGGAAAGATCAATTTCATACGTCATTCGACCATCCATAAAACGTGACAGAAAGGGTGAAATTGAAGATGAAGAAGAAGGCTATTTTTCTGATGCCGATTACTTCGACATTAACAATGATGGACGTGAGGATGCAATTATTACCCTATTCAGTGGCGGCTCCGGTCACTTTGGTTTTTATGTCCTTTTCATTGCTACTGATAGTGGGCCGCAATTTGTTACTTATGGTGGCGGTTCGGGATATGATATTTATCACCATAAAGATACACTCATACTTTTTACATCACATGTCCGAAATGCGATGCCTGAGCCCGATGAAGTTCCACTCCAAGATGTACATAGAATATTATGGAAAGATAGAAAGGTACATAAACTTCCTGTTATTGCGGTGCCATTCCGAGAGAATAGTCCTGCCCTTGAGCTTGTGAGATCGTTTTATGATGAGATAGACAAGAAGAATTATCAAAAAGCATATAGTTATCTCTCGATTCGCTATAGGAGTTCGCATCCTTATGATAAATGGGTGGGAGGCTATAAAACTACCGAAGGAGTAAGTGCAACTATAATTCCAGCCTGGTGCTCTGACGATTTGATGGTCACGCAAGTCAATTCAACCGACTTTGTGAATGGACACGAAAAGAACCAATTGTTTTATGGTGTCTGGCATTTGATATTTGATGCTCATTCCGGATGGCAGCTTGACCGTCCGGAGATTCGGGAAATTAGATAAGAAGCGGCACAAGAATTGGCAGGAACTATCGCTAATTATTTTTGATTAAATTTGGTTGAAAGGAAATAATAATTATGAGCTTTGCAGATTTAGTGGGGGAAGTACGCCAGCTTCCAATAGATGAAAAAGTAGAACTTCAACACCTCATTGATCGCGATCTTTCTGAGCGGATCGTGGATGAATTACATGCTAGCCATTTGGATGCGATTGCTGAATACGAAGCCGGTAAGCTGAAATTTACTTCCGATCCTGCTGAACTTATCCGATGGCTTGAGACCGAATGATTCATGTTTCTAAAAGCGCAAAATTTCTGCGCTCATATAAACGCCTTATTAAAGGAAGAGCCGATCTTCAAAAAGAGTTCAGCGAGAAGATTGTCATATTTATGGCTAATCCCTACGATCCTTCGCTCGGCACACATAAGCTTAAGGGCAAGCTCAGACATTCGTGGGGGTTCTCGTTAACCCACGGTCTTCGAGTCGTTTTTATGTTTGTCGATGACCACACCGTCATTCTTGAAGATATTGGGACACATGACGATGTTTATTATTGATGCTCGCTAAAATGACCCAATAGCATACCGAAGCGCAATAGCTCCATAAACCGAGCTCGCCCACCAATTGCGACTGGTATTATCTACTTTTGTAATTGGCTTATCAAATCCTACTGAAGGAGTAAGAATCAATCGAGAGAAGAACGGAATATCGTACGTCAAATCAAATCGGATGGCCAATCGAAACGCATTGATTCCATCAATATTTGTAACACTTGTTCCATTTTGAATGGGACCTGACCCGCCGTTAGAAAGGTTCTCAGTATCGGTGATAACTGTTGTAAATTTCGATCTAATTGTCTTGCCAAGACTCGCACAAAGTTGAACTCCTAATCCTGAAGGCATAACGGAGTCAGCAAAGAAATTATGTTTATAACCGACATTTAAAAGTAGATAATCGAGTGAAGCAGACATGGATTCACCTGATATCGTCCATATCTGGTATGAAGTACCTCTGGTCATCTGAGTGAATGGCGCAGACTTAGAATCATATATAACCTCCACGACAAAGAAATTATTGAAGCGGGTTGATAATGGGAACATTGCACTTACCCCGGCAAACTGGGTTCCCCCTGTTCCATTTTGAGTATTTTCGAAGCCTGGCAATGAGTTCGGAGGGCCAAACACATTTGTGTTGTAAGCAACCCCATTATGCCCCACAATCGGCCCAACGAAAAAGCTCGGGCCTGAAGATTGTGCTAAAAGCGAGGTCGAACTCGCCAACAAACCAAATCCCGCAAAAACCAAGACTCTCACCAAATTCGAAATCCAAGCGATATTCTTCATATAAGTAAAACGCTCGTACCCCCCTCCGGTTACAAAACTATTTTCAACTATTTTGTAAATGGGCTTAATTGGGGCCTAATGCAGGGCAAAGCAAAAGTCCTTCCCGCTGGTTCCGGGCAAAATCTTCGTATCTTTGAGGAAATGGAAAAGAGCCATACTTCTCGTTTCTGGTTTCTCGCAGTCATTTTGGTCATCCCACTCGTCTATTCTACCGAGACGATAGACCCGGCGTTCACTCTGCGTGGGATATTGCTTGCTGCGCTGACGATCGTTACGATTATCGCGACGCGTAAGCAGCCGCTACGCCTTTCCCCTATTCTCTATATTTGGTGCACTTATGCGGCATTCAATATCATCTCGATATTCGTCGCAGTTAATTCCGGCGAGGCGATCTATCAGGCGTCAATAGTTTTGCTGTATGGTGGCTGGCTATTTGCATCGATGCAAATAATGACGAAGGAATTTCGCCCTCTTATTCTGAGAACTATCGCCATTCTTGGCTTTATCACTTCCTTTATATCGCTCTTCCAGTTCTTCGACATTGGCTTTACATTTATTCCAAGCTGGGGTATCCCTGGCGGGACAATGACAACCAAGAACCTGATGTCATCTTTTCTTTTTCTTACACTACCCGCAACCCTGTACATTACCATTATCGAAAAAAAGGCTTGGGGTATATTTGGCCTCCTTACGCTGACAATGAGCGTCTTCGTTGTCCTTATTTCCCAAACTCGCGCAGTTTGGGTAGGTTCCTCCGTTGCGGGTTTTGTCGCCGTAGTCTTTTTTGTACTTTCTCAAAGGCGAAGCAATCTTTGGAAGGCCTTCAAGAGCCAAATTCGCAATTCTGCAATTGTCATAGCAGTTTGCGTCATCGCAATTTTCGTTTTTAATGTCGCGCCTCGTCCCGGAATGAACGAAGCAACCCCTACCGGGAGGGCCGGTTCCATTGCTAATTATTCTTCGGATGCTTCTGCTCAGGCTCGAATGAATGTATGGAAAAAGTCGATGAAAATGTTCGATGGCCACCCGGTTTTTGGTGTCGGGCCGGGCAATTGGAAGATCGCACTTCCTGGATATGGCCTTGGAATATTCCTCCCGACAATTCAAGATGGCAGTGTGCAATGGACAGAAGCCCATAACGATTTTATCCAGAGGCTTTGCGAATCCGGAGCCGGCGGAGGACTTGCATTCCTTGCCTTTTTTTTATATGGGATAATGCTATCGATTCGTTCGTGTTGGAATAAGGGCAATAATCCACAGGAGGCGATTCTCTCAATCCTAATTGGAGCAAGTATTTGCGGCTTTGCCGTAATATCCTTCTTTGATTTCCCGAATGCACGGGTCGAGCATTCAATGCTATTCATGATATGGCTCAGCCTAATACCTTTTACTAAGAAGAGAGGCCATCGGGAAAATCGAGAATTTGCACTTCCGAGTTATGCCGCAATAGTTCTGACTTTACCTGCGCTTTTGCTCACAATTGAGCACTTTACAGCCGAACACCACGAAAAAGACATTTTGGAGGCCAGAATAAGTCAGGATTGGGAGCCTGTCATCGTCTTATGTAATAGCCTATATAACCATGAATTTATGACGGTGGACCAGCTTTCAACACCGATCCTATACTATAAAGCCGAGGCTGAATTCATGCAAGGTAATTACGATGTTGCCCTCAAAGACAATTTGGCGGCCCTGAAAGACCACCCAAATCACTTTTTTACCCTGAATAACATAGCAACAAATTACGTGAAACTCGGTAACTTTCAGGCATCTGAAGTGTTCTACAGGAGGGCATTGGCTATTTCTCCGAACTTCGAGGAATCGCTTTTGAACCTCGCTGCGGTGTATTTCAATCAAAAGCAATATGACAGCGCATACGACTGTGTCAGAAAGTGCGATACAACTCAGGATGGTGGGCGCGCCAAACAGATCGCAAGGGCTTTGTGGGGTCATCATTAATGGGTTTTCTGTTGAATCTGGCAGTTTTTCAGCATTGCGAAAAATATGGTGAAATCGCGGTTACCTTTTGCCGTTTCATGGGTCTTAGTTGTAGATGAGTACCGAGAGCTTATAGATTCGAATGGAAGTTGCTATGAAAACATACATTTTAGGCTAAATTTTGAAGATCAGAAACCTCAAAAACAGGCCCAAAAGCGAATTCCTTGATAAAAGTTATCCACATATTTGAAAAACACAAAGATTTTTTTGTAACCGGCGGCACGCTGTGCGTTCTTGTCTATGGATGCACATCGTCCGTCATTGAAAGCACTCATGGCGCCTGCTTTTAATTGGTAATTGCGATAATAATCCTTCAATAAAGCTATGAAACATTTACTCTTCTTAGTTCTTCTTTTGATCATGGTTCCTGTTGGCCTTCGTGCGCAAACCATGGTGATGACACCCGACTCTGCTGCTCAGGGGCAGAATATCTCTGTCACTATTGTTGGGGTTAACACTTTATTCGCTCATACGACGAACGTATCGTCGATTGACATCAGCCTCAAACGTTCGGGTCAGGTTTATTCTCAAGCCTACTCAGCTCACCTTACTAATGACTCGACGATAAACTGCAATTTCTCGCTCTCCTCGAGCCTGGCAACCGGGTATTACGATCTGTTCGTTCAGGTGATGAGCGATTCGCTTCGTACATTCAATCAAGCCTCCGCATTTCTTGTTACTGGGGCCGGAGCTTATATAGTTAACGTCAGTCCGGAATCAGCTTATGATTCACAGACGGTCGCAATGACTATCACAGGTATTAACACGACTTTCGAGAGCGGAACGACCCCCACTGTCTATTTCCAGCGTTATGACTCGACTGTTTTCTCAAAGCTTGCTGACTCGATCTATAGCAACACATCACTTGAAGCCAATGTGACAATTCCTGCCGGCGTGCAACAAGGTTATTATACCATAGTAGTTCAGAATAATCTTTATTCGGATACAGGTAAACAATTATTTGTGACACTCGGACCTGCTCCGAGTGCCGTTCTTGTTCCAGATAGTGGGATGGTATCATCCACATTTGATGTATCAGTTGTCGGTCAGGGCACGAGCTTCGCACCCACACAGGGCACTTCAACGCCATATCTCCTCAATATTTCCCTTAAGCAGAATGGCGTTACGTACTATCATCTGATAGCTGACACCGTTTTTAGCACAACTTTGGGTGATGCTCTATTCTCCTTGAGCGATTCGATCCAGCCCGGTACTTACGATGCAGAAATATGGGGCAATTCCCAATATGGAGTCCCATACGATCTTCATACCGTTTTCTACGTTGTTCCGCATCATTCGTCGATTCGCATAGGATATGGTTATGGCAAAGCCAAACCGGGCGATACTCTAACGGTTGGCATCAACGGCAGCGGTGTGAATTTCCTATATAAAGGCGGTCAATCGGTCAAGAATGTATCGTTGGTGAACGGAGCTTATTCGTTCCCTGCTCAGAATGTAAAGGTCAAGAATGATACTTCCCTTTCGGCCTTCTTTACTGTTCCATCTAATGCGTGGATCGGTGTTTACGACATGCAGGTAGTAGAGCCGGGGACAGGAATTATCGATACGGGCCACAGCATATTTTCTATTACAGGCAGCTACATTGATACCTCATGCCATATTGACCCTGACTCCGGCATGAAGGGCCAGCTCGTCAGCGGGTGTTTATCTGGCACAAGTGTCGGGACGGGTAACATCAAGTCTATGTATTTGCAGCAAGGCACTTCTTATATTCCGGTTGTTGAGCAGTTAAGGGTGCCACCCTGTTTACCGGTTGGTGTCGATATTCAAGGTACTGCGAGCACCGGATTTTACGATCTAATTCTTGTGCTTGGCGGTGATATGCTTGGCGATACAGTTATAACACGGAATGCTTTCAAGGTTCTCTCTGCAGCCGGTGTCAGCGATCAGGATGAATTTGCCGATCTCATCCAAAACCTCAGGGTTTCTCCAAACCCATCGAAGGACAATGCCACGATCTCATTCACGATGAGCTCGCCGAGCTACGTTCGCCTTGTTATTTACGATGCGTTGGGCAGAACGGTGGCAACACTTTGTGATCGAACGATCAGATCCGGAGCCCAGAACTTCGATTGGTCGGCCTCGGATATGCCGGCAGGCAATTACTTCTATCAACTTTCTGCTGGTGAGAATATCTTTGGTGGAAGAATAGTCGTCCAGCATTGATCCTCGATCAACTTCGCTTAGAACAAAATACTGTTATGAAGAAATTATTTCTCTCGATGGCGCTGCTAATAGCAGCGCCTTTCGCATTGTGCTCTCAAACGATGAGGGTGATGCCTGATTCGGGTTATGGCGAGCAAATTATGAATGTGACTATTGTCGGAATCGGCACTATGTTCTCGTATTCCGGCAGGGCGTCCATGGTTTCTATCGTTCTCGAGAATCAGTTGGAACATGTAGGGCCCTTTTATGGATCGCTCGTAAATGACTCGACTTTAGCTTGTTCTATCACAGTGCCCGACGCTGCTCCTGAAACTTATTATAACCTCATAGTTCAGGTGGATGATACTACAGAGAGGACATTCAATCAAAGTAATGCATTTCGTGTGTACTCTTCGCCTGCTCGCATTACTTCCGTAAGTCCGTCCTCAGCTTATGATTCTGAGACCGTTAATATCACAGTTACCGGGCAAAATACAAGCTTTCTCGCAGGCTCCATTCCAACGATCTCGTTCCTTAGGAGTGGAACAACATACTTCACCGCGCAAGCCGATACAATTTACACCAATACGTCGCTCGGCGCATCTGTCATGATTCCCAACAACATTGCAGCCGGAAATTTCGACGTTATTGTGCATAACGGAAGCTACTCGGATACAGGGAAAGCGAAATTTAGCGTGCTCGGTCAAGGGCCAACCACTACACTTGTAAAGATGAAAGTTACACCCGACTCAGGATTCCAGGAGGAACAACTTACAGTGACTATCGTAGGGATCGGGACAAATTTTGAATCGACTGGGAATGCTTCAATGGTTTCAGTCAGACTCACTAATTCGAATAACGTCTCTATTCCCGCGTACACATCGTCATTTCTTAACGACTCGACCATAACGGCCTTCTTCGTGCTCGGGTCGCCGCCAGTGATGCCAACAGGTTACTATAATGTCGATATTGAAGTTACCAATACATCGTTGCATACGTTCATAGGGGACTCTGCCTTTCTTGTCACTTCGCCGCCACCGAGTATAGTTTCGGTCAGTCCATCGTCTGCTTATGATTCGCAGACCGTTTCAATCCAGATCGGAGGCCAAAGCACAACTTTCCTGAGTGGAACTCGACCGTCGATCAAATTCCAACTGAATGGGGCTTTATTCAATGCGCACCTCGACAGTATATACACTAATACATTAATAGGGGCGACGCTGACTGTTCCCGCTACAGCACCTGCTGGGAGTTATGACATTATTGTGCAAAATGGTACATACTCGGATACCGGCAAGAATAAATTCAATGTGCTTGGCCCGATGCCTTCCGTTCAGCTCTATCCGGATAGTGGCGCGGCATCCACAATGTTCTATGTAACTATCGTTGGCCAGAACACGAACTTTGCCGCCACATCCAATGCTTCCATGCATCTTAACATTACCATTGACTTAAGTCAGAACGGTGTTCTATATTATCATACAATTGCAGATACCGTTTACAGTAGTGTGCTCGCGGATGCACTATTCTCTCTGCCGGACTCTATCCCTCAAGGTACTTACGACGCGGATATCTTTGGCAACACCTACAATAACGGGACTTACGATCTGCATACGACATTCCTTGTTACGCCGCATGTAACTATACAACTCCCGTTCCGCTTCAGCGCCAAACCTACCGATACCGTAACTATAAAAGTCACAGGAAGCAGAGTAAACTTTGTGGATGGCAGCGAATCAGCAATCATTGTCCGGTTGGTTAATGCCTCCGGTTCAATTCAGGCGCAGAATGTCAATGTAACGAATGACACTACCTTATTTGCTTTCTTCTCGATTCCAGACACGGCAAAATCGGGACTTTACGATGTAGATGTTGTCGAGCCAGGTACGCAACGGACGGTAATCGGGTCAAGCAAATTCACTATCGATGCTGGCTCAGGAGTTACAGGTATTAACTCTTACCCTCAGCTTGTTAATTCGATCGTTGTAGCACCTAATCCTGCGCAGGACATCGCCTCTATTTCATTTATGATGAGCGAGCCGGGCTACGTCCGGCTCCTTCTGTACGATGCCCTGGGCAGAACTATCGCAACGCTCTGCGACAGAACTATTGGCTCAGGTTTTCAGAGCTTCAAGTGGTCATCGGCCAATACCGCAGCAGGCAGCATTTTTTATGAACTGACCGATGGCGACGAGACGCATTTAGGTCGAATCGTCATCAAGCATTAGATTTCTTCATACCCTTTAACGATCAATGGCCGAAATGCTCACGCATTCCGGCCATTTTCTTTCAATCCGGAACAACGGCCTAACGATTTCGTAAATTTGCAGCGAAATCACGCTTCTAATCTCATCTTACCATGCCACAAATCCTCGAACTCCACGCCCGCGAAATTCTCGACTCTCGCGGCAACCCAACTATTGAAGTCGATTGCAAATTAGATGACGGTTCCTTCGGGCACGCTGCCGTCCCCAGCGGAGCTTCCACCGGCGAGCACGAAGCTGTCGAACTTCGCGATGGAGATAAAAAGAGGTATTTAGGCAAGGGCGTATTGAAAGCAGTTGAGAATGTCAACAGCGCAATAAATTCCGCCTTAAAAGGAATGCCATCGGTCGAACAGCGAAAGGTAGATCAAGCATTGATAGACCTCGATGGCACTCCTAATAAAGGAAAGCTTGGAGCAAACGCCATTCTCGGAGCCTCGATGGCAATAGCAAAAGCATCCGCAAATTCGAATAAGCTTCCACTCTACCAATATCTGTCTAATATTAGTCACGACTCCCCTTCCTCGAAATTCATATTGCCGACCCCGATGATGAACATCATCAACGGCGGAGTTCACGCAGATGGCCTGCTCGATTTTCAGGAATTTATGATAATGCCTGCGAATGCACCGAGTTTTCGAGAGGCATTGCGCATGGGCGCGGAGACGTTTCACGCGCTTAAAGGAGTGCTGAAAAAACGAGGGTTGAATACAAACGTTGGCGATGAAGGCGGTTTCGCTCCCGCACTGACTTCGAATGAAGAAACCCTGACTCTCATCCTCGAAGCAATTACTCAGGCAGGATATGCTCCAGGCAAGGATATTTTCCTTGCACTCGATCCTGCTTCAAGCGAAATGTGGCGGGCGGACAATAAATCCCCCACAGGCGGAAACTATGAGCTTTACAAATCCAAACCCGGAACGATGCTCACATCTGAGCAAATGGTTCACGAATACGAATCGCTCGCTCGGCAATACCCTATTTGCTCCATCGAAGATGGCATGGCAGAAAACGACTGGCGCGGATGGAAAATGCTGACCGAAGCCATAGGCGATAAAGTCCAGCTTGTTGGCGATGACCTTTTCGTTACAAACATGAAGTTCCTCGCTCGTGGAATTGCAGAAGGCATTGCAAATGCAATCCTTATTAAAGTAAACCAGATCGGCACGCTGACCGAGACCTTCGACACCATCGCAATGGCTCGCAAAGCCAATTACGGCACAGTCATCAGCCACCGCTCCGGCGAAACTGAGGATACCACCATCGCATATCTTGCAGTCGCTACCGGCGCCGGACAGATCAAGACCGGCTCCGCCTCCCGCACCGACCGGATAGCGAAGTATAATCAGCTTATGCGGATCGAGGAAGAGCTTTCGGGAAACTCGGAATTTGCGGGGATGAAGGGGCTGGCGGTGAAGTACAAATGAGACTAATTCTTATGTATGTGTATATTACTGCAATATTAAGTTAAAAGGGAGTGTGAAACGTGCCAAAATATTGCTCGTAGGGTAAGCGAACTTTTTTTACTTTAAGACGATATGTATATGAAATACGATCACTTTTTAATCGCACTGATCGTTACTCTCGCCTCGTTTTCTTCCTCCAGTGCAAAAGCTCAGTGGGTGCAGGCGAATGGTCCTAACGGCGGAAGTATTACATCTTTCGCTGCGATTGGCTCGAATGTCTTCGTTGGAACGAATGCCGGTGTTTATCGCTCCGGCGATAACAAAGAAAGTTGGGTCCTCACTGGCTTGGCGGACCGCACAATCGCTCTCGCTGTGATGGGCACGAATCTCTTCGCAGGGACTTCAAGTGGCGTTTTTCGCTCGACCGATAACGGCTCAACATGGGTGGCAGGCGAGCAATTTCTGACATCGAATATTACCGGTCTCGCTGTAAGTGGTACGGATCTCTTTGCGACAACTTTGGGTACACAACTCGTCTTTCGTTCGATTGATAGTGGGGCAAGCTGGGACACTGCTGATTACGGACTACCCGCAGCGAACGGCGGCTCCGGTTCTACATCTAATTCAATTGCCGTTAGCGGCTCGACGCTATTGCTTGCCCTTAATGACTGGGGTATGTGGCGATCTACTGACAATGGAAGAAACTGGAACGAGGCAAGCAATGGCATAACGAACTTTTATGTAACCTCCGTAGCATCTTTTGGTGGGAATACATTTGTTGGGACTCAGGATGGAAACATATTTTTCTCTTTTAACGGAGGAATTAGCTGGACTCCCGATGGTATAGGCATACTGTCAAATTGTTCTATTCAGGCATTTGCTGTGAATGGCAACAATCTATTTGCAGGAACGAGCGAAGGCATATATGTATCGGCCAACGGTTCAAATTGGACTGCTGCAAGTTCGGGTATGACTGACAAAAACATCACGGCCTTAGCTGTGCAGGGGGGCAACATTTATGCAGGAACTCCTTCGGGAATTTATCTTTCTACCAACCAGGGAAAAAGTTGGGCTACCGCGAACAACGGATTAACAGCTACTGACATCGGCAGCTTTGCGGCAATAGGCGCGAATCAGTTTGCAGCTACCACCAGCGGTATCTTCATTTCAAGCGATTACGGGGCAGATTGGAGACCAACTAAGAACAATTTACCGTATTTCCTAACAGGTGATAACTTCTACTATGGAACACATGCATATCCTGCGCCTACCCTTGGAGTTAGCGGCACAAACCTGTTCGCATGGTCTGGAGCTGAACTCGACCTATCAACCGACAACGGAGACGATTGGACAAAGGTCACTAAGTCATTTTCCAGCGATTATACCTATGCTTTCGCTGCGGACGGGGCGAACATATATGTAGGGTCATATAACGTTACAAAAGACACTGCTCAAGGAGGAATAATTATTTCGACCGACAATGGCTCGAGTTGGACATCGAAAACCAATGTGATTCTTAAGAACAAGTATCCGGAGACCCTTATGATTAGCGGGAATAATATTTATGCTACTACTTACGATAGCATATATCACTCGACCGACAACTGCGATACCTGGACTCCTGAAAGTATCGGCTATCCCAGCGATTCTATTGGTTCTTCTTCCGTGATACCATTATTTTATGCTGATGGCAATAATCTCTACGCGGCGATCAGAAATACATTCTATAATTCCACTGACAACGGCGCGAGTTGGGGCACGACCAGCTTCCCATACCCTGTAATCTCTATACTTGCTGTAAGTGGCAGAAACGTCATAGCAGATGCTGGCGACACCGTCTATGTTTCTACTAACAATGGCGCAAGCTGGAAGGTAGTCATCTCAGGATTGCCAGAGCCTTGTTCTATAGTTACTTTTGCAGTTGCCGGAGAATATGTTCTTGCCGGTACCAGTAACCGTGGCATCTGGCGAAGACCGGTTTCGGAGTTATTTCCTGCAAGCGGGGTTGCTGAGCAACAGGTAGCCTCATTCGACATTCAAACCTACCCCAACCCATTCTCTCAATTCACCACAATCACCTTCTCCTCACCTGAAAGCGGAGAGGCGGAAATTACTGTCGTAAATCTTCTCGGCTCAGAAGTAGGGCGTGTTTTTTTGGGCGAGATCGAGGCCGGCCCGCATTCCTTCACCTGGGATGCGAGCGGTATGCCGCCAGGAATGTATGAGTGCATTGTGCGGATGAATGGGAGTGTGCAGCGGGTGCCGATAGTCCACACTCCGTAGGGACGTGCTGTGCACGTCCTTCTCCGGCGCATTTCTTCCAAGATATTCGTTATCTTCGTCTGTGAAGAGGACGTGCGAAGCGCGTCCCTACAAAAAATCTATAATAAATGCAAATAAAATTCGGAACTGACGGCTGGCGCGATCTTATCGCGGAAAATTATACTTTCGAAAATGTTCATCGCGTTTCGCGCGGGGCTGCGCTTTATTTTAAGAAGCTTAAAAAGGCGAAGGCTGGCGTGTTCGTCGGCTACGACGGACGCTTTCTCAGCCGCGAATTCGCTGAGCTTGCAGCGCAAGTGCTTGCCTCAGAAGGACTGAGAGTGTACATTGCAAGCTCAGTTGTTTCTACTCCCGCTACCTCTCTCGCCGTGGTAAAGAAGAAACTCGCGGGCGCAGTAATGATTACGGCTTCGCATAATCCTGCTCAATACAACGGCTTCAAGATAAAAGGCGATTACGGCGGCGCGGCGCTTGTCGATGCTATCGCCAAGATCGAAAAAGATACTAACAGCGAAGCTAACGGGAAGAGATCATCGAGCGATTTTCATAAAAAGACGCTGAAGCCCTTCGCCGATCTTTTAAAAGCAAAGAAGATCGAAGAGATCGATGCACAAGCCATTTATGTAAAAGAATTAGCGAATCTGATTGACCTTGAAAAGATAAAGCGCTCGAAATTGAAGATTGCTTACGATCCGATGTATGGTTCGAATGTAGGAATTCTCGAAACGCTGCTTCCTGATGCTGTGATTTTGCATGACGTATGGAATCCCGGCTTTGGCCGAATGCGCCCGGAGCCGCTGCCAGACACAACGAAAGAAATTTCGAAATATGTAGTCCAGAATCGCTGCGATATTGGCATAGTCACCGATGGTGACGCTGACCGAATCGGCGCGATAGATGAGAAAGGTCAGTTCTTCAGCTCGCAGATGATCCTCTGCCTGCTACTGCAATATCTTGTCGAGGTACGGAAGCAAAAAGGGAGCGTTGTCATTAGTCAATCTGTGACCAGCATGATTGACAAGATGTGCGCGAGATATAAGTTGAAAGTTATTCGAACTCCTGTCGGGTTCAAGTATATCACAAAGTACATGCTCGATGGCGGTGTGCTCATTGGCGGCGAAGAGTCAGGCGGAATCGGAATTCCTGCTCTCCATATTCCAGAACGGGATGGTCTTTACAACGGACTCCTGCTCTGCGAGATATGCGCGCATAATAAGAAGTCCCCTGCCGATCTTGTTGCCAATCTTGAAAAAGAATACGGCCCGCACAAATACGACCGATACGATTTTCATACAACTCACGAGCAGAAAGCTGCTGTTCTCGCAAAAGCTGAAAAAGGCTTCGACAAAATAGCCGGACTGAAAGTATTGAATGTCGATAAAATGGACGGCTTCAAATTCAATCTTGATGGCGGCGCATGGTTCATGCTGCGAGCATCTGGGACTGAACCCCTCCTTCGCTACTATGCCGAAGCTCCGACAATGGCAAAGGTGAAGCAGATATTAGCTTTTGCGAAAGGGCTCTGATCTGAACCTGGATTACGCGGATTGGATGGATTACGCGGATAGATTGTTGTGTTGCTAACTTTTAACGAAATCCGTACCTAACTATGGACCCAATGACTGTTGTTTTTTCCGTGGTTGCGCTTATTCTTGGCTATCTGTTGTGCTTTCTTATGATGAGGGCGAGGCGAGGCATATTAGAGCAAGAGCTTCGTGCCGAACGCGAACGATCTGCTGTCCTCGAGTCTCAGAATAGACGAATTCCAGAACTTGAAGCAGAAAAACAACGCAATCTCGATAAAATTCAAGTGCTTGGAGAAGATCGCTCGCGCCTGAGCGGAATGGCGGATAGGATCCCGATCCTTGAAAAAACATTGGACGGTGCGCAGCGCCGGAACGAAGAGCTTCGCGGAGCGAAAGAAAGCCTTGAAGCTGAATTGAGAGCCGAACGCTCTAATTTTGAGAAGTTGATCGAGGCTAAGGAAGAATTTGCTAATCAATTTGAGGCGATAAGCAAACGAGTTCTTAGTACAAATAGCAATTCCTTTCTGACTTTAGCCGAGCAGTCTCTCGGCAAATATCAGGAAGCGGCGAAAGGCGACCTTGCACAACGCCAACAGGCGATTCAGGAGCTTGTTACTCCGCTGCAAACCAAAATTCGTGATTTTGAGCAGAAAGTCGATGAAGTATATCGGACAGAGGCCGCAGAACGAAATTCACTTCGTGGCGAGATTAAGAATCTCGTTGAGTTGAACCAGCAGATAAGCAAAGAAGCCTCCAATCTTGCGATGGCTTTAAAAGGCGATACGAAAAAGCAAGGCAATTGGGGCGAGCTGATTTTGGAGAAAGTGCTGGAGTTTTCTGGACTACGCAAAGATCAGGAATATAAGTTGCAAGTTAGCCAGCAGGATGGCGATGGCAGGCGACAACAGCCGGATGCGATTATCTATTTGCCGGAGAACAAGCATATTATTGTCGATGCAAAGGTCTCGCTTGTTGCATACGAAAGATATGTTTCCGCTCAAACCGATGAAGAGCGCGCTGTAGCATTATTAGATCATATTGGCTCTGTTAAGAACCATATAAAGGGCTTGAGCGATAAGAATTATCCTGGACTGCCCGGCCTCGATGCTCCCGATTTCACCCTCCTCTTCATGCCGATAGAATCTTCGTTCGGCTTGGCAATTCAGGCTGATAATGAGCTATTCCAACATGCCTGGGACAGAAAAATCGTCATCGTCAGTCCATCCACGCTTCTCGCAACTCTTCGAACGATCTCCTCTATTTGGAAGCAAGAGCGGCAAACTAAAAATGCGATGGATATCGCTGACCGCGCCGGAAAGATGTATGATAAATTCGTTGGTTTTGTCGAGGACATGATAAGCGTCGGCAAGCGAATGGACGATGCAAAGGCATCCTACAGCGGCGCAATGAACAAACTGTCTACCGGCGCTGGAAATCTCGTCCGGCAATCGGAGCAATTGAAAGATATGGGAGCAAAAGCAATCAAGCAATTGCCGACAACTCTCTTAGATCGATCTGGCGAGTCTCAGCAGATCGATTCTTTCGAGAACCCCGCATAGCGCCGGGAAAATATTCCCGGCGCTACACGAAATCTAAAAATTATCTCGACACCACTTCCCTGCCCGATTGCACCACATCGCCAATTGCGAGGCGGTAGAAATAGTCGCCGACCGGAAGCAGATGAGTATCTACTGACACGCTATGCGCTCCGGCAGTTTGATTGTTGTTGACTATAGACATAACTCTGTTGCCAAGGAGATCGAATAGATCGAGCGCTACATGATTATCGGCATCGAGTGAATATTGGAAATTGAAGTTGCTGTTGGCTGGGTTTGGAGCAACTTTCACATCCGAAGCAGCTGGAGTTGTTCCAACGGACGCGGCGGAAGGGTCGAAATCCTTCACAACCGTTGTGTAATTACCAGCCATATCGACAACGCGAACGGTGGCGTGAGCGGGCTTTGTCGGGTCGGTTACAACGAGGTCGAAATTCCCGGACTCGCTGGCATTTCCATCGACGAAATCCTTTGCCTGCAAGAGTTGCATGTTCGATATCTTATCTATCTCGAAACTCGAAAGACCCGACATATTAGGTGACATGTCCGAAGCGGAAATTGTAGTGCGAATTGAGCTTGATGGTGTTGCGACGACCTTAGGTGCATCGAGATCATTGCTGCCTATCGTGTTTACACCGATCATTCCGGAGTAGCCGACTGCCTCGTCATAACTATCTCCATAAACGCTCACAGATACACCGCTATCGGAGGCGGCAATGTGTTGTTGAGGCGGAAGCGAGTCAATTTGATAGACTGCACAAAAGTTATCGTCGTAGATCGGAGTGAGGGTAAGGAGATTGCCGTCAAAATAAACTGGAAGCCCTGAGCGAGCCACTATGTCAGCATGCCATACATAAGGCTGTTGATTTCCGGCATTGTGAAGCACATTAAAGATAACCGGAGTTGAAAAATGATCGATGGAATTAACAGCCATCATGAATGGGTCATAGTTGCCATTTACCCAATTAGGCCATTCAGAGCTGTTAGAATATTGCACAAGCATGAACGGAGCGTCGCTTGACCATTTGCTCGGATTCGCGACATCGTGCCGCCAGAAGTGGTCGTTGATATTTGCAAGTTTGGCGAATGTTTCCGATCCACTTGTGTCCGTTCTCGTAATTACTTGATTTGTCTGCGTACCAACAACAAGATAGGTGTCCCCGCCCACACGGCCATAAAGCGGAGCTGTGTAATATGTCTCTCCCCATGTACGAATGGGTGGGACCATCTCGCAGATAAAATCGCAATATGGATACTGAGCTGGGATATTAGCGCATTGAGTCGCGCCCACAACGCCCACTGGCTTTGAAGAAAATATCTTCGTTCCGGTAACGTCATAAGGTAGATAATTCGAAACCTTTACGGATTTGTATTGAACTGCTTGCCCTCGACCCAGCGAAATAATAAATGGTGTTCCAGCGTGATAAACGAGCGAACTATCCCCTCTCGTGCTCCTAAGATCGACCGATGGAATAATGGTCACCTTCGTTGAATCCTGGTCCGCAATTATTACAAACTCGGAAGGCATGTCGTAAAAATAGCTGCGATTCATTGAAGTATCATTGTAAGATTCATAGGCGCCGACCACATAAGCTTGCCCCCAACCGATACTCGGAATGACATACGACGCGTCCGAGGTATAATCGACATGTGAATTAAAATCGACAAACAGCGCGGCGTCGTTAGACCATACGTGCAGAGCTTTGTTCTCAACGCTGTCGCTCGACTTCATTTCCCAGACTAATGGTACATTATAGACCACCGGAGCTCCGGGAACGACGGCGAGGGTATCTATTTCGCCGTTCACCTCGACATAAGCAGTCGTCGAATCGACGCATGAAATATAGAGCATAATATACTGGCTGCCACCGTCGCCAGTGTAGTTCTGAGGAAACGCGATCCAATAATCACGGCTTGTGAGCGAGAGAACATCTGCCCTGTGCTGCGTGATCTTTAGGCCA
>Ga0206959_10163_pt1 | contig 18850 bp, 14 predicted proteins | sample Alteio_BWOrgHeat_31_FD_152971 | JGI IMG/M metagenome (GOLD analysis project Ga0206959, IMG submission 152971) | Enriched cells from forest soil in Barre Woods Harvard Forest LTER site, Petersham, Massachusetts, United States -... | ecosystem: Environmental > Terrestrial > Soil > Temperate forest >...
TGACCTCTCCTGGGCGAACTCTTGTTCCTATTTCGTCCCGATGAACCCATTGGCAAGAAGCCAGCCTTGAAAGAGATCAGGCCAGGTGCTTACATTTACGGTATTGGTTTTGCGGATGCCGAAACCGTGTCCTACCCCAGCAAAAATGTGCAATTCCGCCGACACGCCGGCTCGTTTCATCTGCAGGTAAAGTTGCGGCAGGTCTTCGGAAATATCCTGGCGATCATTCGCACCACAGGCGAGAAATGCCGCGGGAGTCTCCTTCGAGAGATGCAGGTCGTGAGGAATTGCCGGATAGAGAAGCGCCTGAAACGCAGGTCTCGAACTCTGTCGATCGATCGGATCAGTCGCCGTCTGATTGCCCGCGTCGAAACGATCGCCAGTCAGCGCTGCCAGTTCTCCTCCCGCGGAAAATCCGATTACGCCGATGCGGTCTGGATGGATGCTCCACTCAGATGCGCGGCTGCGTATGAGACGAAGAGCACGCTGGACATCCTGCAACTCAGTGCCTTCGACGGTATAAGTGGAACCGGGCTCGCGGGCGAGCCGGTACTTAAGGACAAAGGCCGCGATCCCATGGCCACTCATCCATTCTGCAACTGCATAGCCTTCATGATCCATCCACAACTCGCGGTGCCCACCGCCGGGAATGACGAGAATCGCTGCTCCAGTTGCCGTGCCTGGCGGCGGAAGATACACGGTAATTGAAGGTCGATGAACACTCGAAATGACGTGATCGGCCTCGGGAGTGATCCTCACCGCCTCTGGCGGAGCGTTAGCGGCAGCTCCAGGCGCGCCATTTGGCCACAGAAAGATGGCCGGATGTTGAGCTGCGGCCAATGCACAGGATGTAAGCAGAACGGCTGCCAGGCATGCGATCCAACGCAAAGATACTTTGCTATGCATTCGCACCTCGATATTTTCATGCGTTTATCAGAACACAATCTTGAAGACGCTCCGAATTCCTACGTGCGGCGAAGGGCAAATTATCCGCAAATAATCCCCAACCTGCCGCCACCGACCGACATCTGAAAGGCTGAGGTTCTCTTTCCATGCGAACTGATATTGTTCCGGGCGCAAGCTTCCCCGACTACGAACTTACCGACCACACTGCGACGCGCCGCAAGCTCTCCGACCTGCAGGGCGAGCATCCAATGGTCCTGGTCCTCAGCCGGGGAGGCTTCTGCCCCAAGGATCGCCGTCAGGCCGAAGGGCTCGTCCAACTCCATCGTGAGCTCGAGGTTTCCTACTGCCGGCTGGTCACCATCAGCACCGACAACATCACCCTGACCAACGAGTATCGCACCGGTGTGGGCGCTCACTGGCCTTTCCTGTCGGATGCCGGACGCGTCGTGCAGAAGGACCTTGATATTGCCGAGTACACCGATCCGAAGAACAATCCGATGATCCCCCATGTCATCGTGCTTGAACCCGGCCTTGTCATCTACAAGATTTACAACGGTTATTGGTTCCTCGGACGTCCGACTTTGGAAGAGCTTCGCCAGGACCTCCGCGCTGTAACGATGAAGTGCCGTCCCGATTGGGACATTACGACTCCGGATCTCAGAGCCACATGGAAGGAGGGTCGGAAAGACCTTTTCTATCCTTACGGCAAGACATACGCGCAGACTCTTGGTGAGCAGGACTGAAAACGCGACGGCCCAGTGTGGCCAGCGGGATCAATGAGAGGCTGCGGTTGCGACCTCCCGGCCGCCAATCCGCCCAGATCAAGGGCCCCAAGGACCCGAAGAATTAACGGGCTGGGGTTGTCGCTATTAGTAGCATTTACTTGCTGCGGGGTCATGTCCTGCAGCGCGGCCGCGGCGCCTACCTAGCCTGTGAAAAATCCTGTCCGCCTTGACCGATTTGACCTGCGCTATCGACTTTCATCGAAATAAGCGGCGCAGGCACGATCATCGCGCACGATTGACGTGGAGAAGGTCGCTAACGCCCCATGCCATCTCCACAGAGTCGCCTTCTACCTGGGTCTCCGCCAAGACTTCCTCCATTTGCTGTTGCCAGGACGACAACTGAAACCCGAATGTCGTGAGGAATTTCTTGCAGGAGAGAAGCGAATTTTTCGGCCGCCGCGCAAAAGAAGGGTTTTCTGCCGTCAAGATCGGAATGACGACGGGTTTCTCCCGTTGAAATGTGGCGGACAGGATAGCCGAGGCGAATCCGTGCCATGAGGTCGCTCCCGCCGCAGTCAGGTGGTAGATTCCGGTGGGAAAGTGTGTCTTCCGAGAGTTTGCATACATACGAACCAGTCGCTCCGTGGCGCGGGCTACTGATTTTGCCGAAGTTGGCGCCCCAACATGGTCGCTTGCGACCTGCAGCTCGTCACTCTGTGTTGCCAGCCGAAGAATTGAGCACAGAAAACTCTCACCCTGCGCGCTATAGATCCAACCCACACGGAGGATCAGGGCCCGGGCAAAACTCGAAGCAATTCCTTCCTCCCCGGCCACTTTGGAAGCACCATACACGTTCAGCGGCGATGTCGGATCCGTTTCCGTGTACGGTTCCGTTTTGCTGCCATCGAAGACGTGGTCCGTTGAATAGTGGATAAGGAGCGAGTCGAGCCGGTGAGCTTCTTCAGCCAATATCACCGGAGCAATCGCATTGATCGCGAAACATGCGTCCCAGTTTCGTTCCGCGGCATCGACATCGCTGAAAGCAGTCGCATTCACGATGACATTCGGCTTTGCGTCCCGCACGAATCGCCGTATTTCCTGCTCATTGGTCAGATCGAGTTCCCGGCTTCCGGTCGAAATGACTTCAGCCGCGCCCTTGCCGAGCTTACGGAACTCTGTGCCTACCTGCCCATTTGAGCCAGTCAATAAAATACGCATTACTTAATGCCCCAGTGACTCGCAAAGGATCGAGCCTGAATATGAACAATGAATCGATTGAGGAGTCTTCAACTAGGGTCCTGCAATGCTTTCCAACGGCTTTAGAAGAGCTAATGGCCCGAGCCCTCTGGTTCTCGAGTGTGCCTGCTGCGCTATGATCCTGTGCCGCGCAAAACTACCTCCGCGGTCCGCACCAGAATTTTCAGATCCATCCAGAAATTCCAGTTCTCAACGTACGCTAGGTCGAGTGCCACGTACTGATCGAACGATGGATCATGCCTTGCGCGCACCTGCCAAAGGCCCGTGAGGCCAGGCAGCACTTCAAGCCGGCGATAGTGCTTCAGCTCGTAGCGAGCGACTTCGGTTGCCAGCGGTGGACGAGGTCCCACCAGGCTCATGTCGCCCCAGAGGACATTAAAGAGCTGCGGCAATTCGTCGAGACTGAACTTTCGCAAAATTCTGCCCAAAGGTGTCACGCGAGGATCGTTCTTGATCTTAAAGAGTATGCCGTCCCGCTCATTCGATGACGCCAGGGACGCCTTCAAGCGATCCGCGCCCACCTTCATGGTTCTGAACTTCCAGAGTCGAAATACCCTGCCCTTCTTCCCGATCCGGTCAGAGACATAGAAAGCGGGACCTGGCGAGGTGAGCTTAATAGCTATGCCTATCACCAGAAAGAGAGGGGCAAGAAAGATCAACAGCAGGAGCGAAAGAACGGTATCGACAACCCGTTTGAGCAGGCAGGCGAGAGCCTTGTCATCCCGCCGATGAATGGCGATGACGGGAAAGTCTCCCAAGTAAAAAATGGGCGTCTCCGGAGCCATGTCTTCATAAAGGCCGGGGATAGCGAGGATCTCAACATCCAAATCCCTGGCCATCTCAACCAACTCCACTACCTGAGATGTGTCGCAGCTCCCGGCGATAATGACTTCATCGATGAAGTGCTGGCGGACCAGAGAGCGAAGCTGGTGCAGGTTTCCGATTGCTTCTTTCGATTCGTCGTGCGCGGAAATGTCTCCGGGAAGCTCGACGAAGCCCTTGAAGACACGCCCTAGGCGGCGATTCTTGAATATCTGCTTTCGCACAGCTTCGCCAACATGGCTGCCGCCCAGAATGAGGACGTTCTTCGTTCCCAGCCCCTTCTCGTAATTCCTATGCGAGGAGTAGCGCCACAACCCGCGCGACATGCAGAGAAACGCTGTTGAGAAGCCAACCAGGGAAATGACAACGGATCTGGGAACGGTCGCGTTGTGGGTCATATACATCGCGCCGCACAGCAAGAGTCCGGCATTGAGACAGGCCTGAACTGTCCTGCGCTGCTCGTGAAGTATGGACTGCGTCTGGAGCCGGCCATAGAGCCCGTCGTGCGAGTTCAGTACCAGGAGCACCGCGATGAACCACACCAGGTAGCCAATCTCCAGCACTGCCGGGCCGCCTGAGAGTAACTGTTGCAGGCTGCCCCAGTTTCCACGCGTTTGACCTAGGCTGAGATGAAGCGCCAGGTACAGTGCCACCATAACTGCAACCACGTCGGAAACCATCATCAGTGCGGCTGTGACTGAGGACTGGCTTGCCAACCGCTTCTTGACAAATACTGAATTGCCGCTGGTCGCTCTCCCTGAGGAGGGCTCGACGACCTTTGGACCGAAGACAGAAGTGACTCCTAAATTTGCGCCCATTGATATGGTGTCCCCACCGTAAATACTTCCGAGTCCTATGCTCGAGATAAGACTCAAAGAGAGATAGCCGGAGGCTATCCAGCGTGCCATCGCATGGGGGTCGCTTCGCCAGGAGGAAGCAGAGCGATATGCGGGATTTCCGAAGTCCGGGCCCACAACCCTGTCGTTTGCCTGCGACACCGACGTCCGATATGGAGGCAACGATTCGGCCAGGCTTCACACATGCCACTCGATAAATGGAGTGACGCTACCAAGGGGTTGATGAAATGTCTCTGAACTACTTACGAAACCAGAATCAGGGCAAAAGCAAATCAGCGTTACAACATCTCGTTTCTCATAAACTTCCAACGACTTTTACTGGGTCTTCGAGCAGCTTCTATACTGACTCGTTGAAGTTAACAGGTGGCTCCGTATACCACCATCCCCAAATGGTAATCTTTGAAAAATTAGTAGGAACTCCAGAAAAGGTTACCTTTACACATTACCAATAGGGTAGAGGAATAGCGGCGACCCTTGACCCGCTGCGACTCTGATCGTCGATAATCCCTGCATGGCCGATTCCGCCTCTAACGCGCTCCATTCGCTCATCCGCGACTTCCGCTACAGCATCCGCACGCTGGCGCGCACGCCCGGCTTTTCGATCATCGCCATCCTCGTCATGGCGCTCGGCATCGGCTCTGCCGTTGCTCTTTTCACGGTCGTGCATTCCGTCCTGCTAAAGCCGCTGCCCCTTCCTGACGCCGACCGCCTGGTCAGGCTGTACGAGGCTGACACCAAGCTCAAGTTCAATGACAACACTGTCGCCGGAGGCACGTTCCATAGCTGGAATCAGGAGAACAGAACGTTTGAGCACATCGCCATCAGCACGGAGGATGACTACAATCTCTCGTCAAACGGCGGCCAGCTCCCGGAACGCATTCGGGGGCAGATAAGCTCCTGGGCTGCTCTGCCACTGCTCGGTGTGCAGCCCGCGTATGGCAGGCTTTTCACAGCCGACGATGACAAGCCCGGAGCGAATGAATCCACCGTGCTCACTTGGGGATTCTGGAAGCGGCGCTTCGGAGGCAATCCCGACGTCGTCGGCCAAACCATCCTACTCGACTCCAAACCGTTCACTGTGATCGGCATTCTGCCCGCATGGTTCACCTATCCGAATCCGCGTACGCAGTTGTGGACGCCGGTCTATCCTGAAGCACCTGCCCAGATGATGGAGTCCCATGACGCGCACAACTTCACCGTCATCGGCAAGCTCAAGCCCGGCGTGCCATTGTCCGCGGCACAAGCTGATTTGAGCAACATCTCCTCGCAGGTGCGCAAACAGTTGCCCGAGGGTCCTGTCTTCGATGCGGCAAACATCCGTCGCCTGCTCGACTCGGAAACGTATCAGGTCAGGACCCTGCTCTACGCGCTCTTTGCGGCTACCGCATGCCTGCTGCTCATCGCCTGCCTAAACATCGCGAATCTGCTCGTAGCCCGCTCTGCCTCAAGGCGCAAAGAGTCGGCCATACGCACCGCTCTTGGAGGCAGTAAGGGAAGACTGGTCCGCGAGCGCGTGACGGAAAGCGTTCTGCTGTCGCTCGCTGGGGGCGTGCTCGGCGTCTTCTTCGCGCAGGTGGCGCTACAGTGGCTCGTGCATCAGCGGGCCGACCTGCCGCGCGCCGAATCTATCCATCTCGATCTCACTGCCATCCTGTTCTCCGCAGGCGTAGCCATTCTGTGCGGAGTTGCTGCGGGGCTGGCTCCGGCGTTGGTCGAGGATGAGAAGCAAGTTCTGCGCGCTCTGCAGGAGTCGTCGCGTTCGATGAGCGGCAGCCGTAGTAGTGTCCGGCTGCGCCGCGCCCTTCTTTCTATTGAAGTAGCGCTCACCGTAGTACTGCTGATTGGCGCAGGGTTGTTTCTGCGCAGCTATCAGCAGCTCCGCGCCGTCGATTTCGGCGTGCCCACCGCCAACATTCTAACCATGAGCATTAACCTACCCGACGAGCAGTACAAGGAGGGCGCGAAGAAGGTCGCCTTCTACGAAGAGTTGCTGGAGCGTGTGCGCGCCCTGCCGGGCGTGAGCACGGTGGCCTTAAGCACAGCTCTTCCCGGCCAGGGACACTTTCAGGATGACGCCTTCGCCATTCCTGAAAACCCACCCCTGGCCAAGGGACAGTGGCTGGATGCATCGGTGCGCTTTGTCGACCCTAGCTACTTCCAGGCCATGCAAATTCCATTGTTACGCGGTCGATACTTTTCACCCGACGAGCGCCTGCTACGCCGGAAATACGTTATCGTCAGTGAATCATTCGTTCGCCAGTTCCTCTCAGGTCGCGATCCGCTGGGTAAACACGTCGATGACCCGAACAATGGCGAGTTGGGCGAAAAATCTGTCAGCAACGAGATTGTCGGTGTGGTTGGGGACGTTCGTGAGTATGCGAGCGCCCTGGCTCGACCGACTGTCTACTACCCGCTTTACGGTGGGTTGCGTGGTGATGTAACGCTGGCTGTCCATACAGCATCCGATCCCCTGAACATGGCGCTTCCGGTACAACGCGTAGTGGCGCAATTGGACTCGAATCTGCCGGTCGCCGATATCCTTTCTCTCGATCAGGTGGCAGGCAAATCGACAGCCGCTGCGAGTTTCGACGCAACCTTGCTGCTCGCCTTTGCCACTCTCTCGCTCATCCTCGCCGCGGTCGGCCTCTTTGGTGTGCTCTCCTACATTGTTGGCCAGCGCACGGGCGAAATCGGTATCCGCATTGCTTTGGGCGCGCAGCGGGAGCAGGTCCTGGGCCTGATGCTGGCCGATGGCCTGCGCCCCGCCATTTTTGGATTAGTGCTCGGTCTCGTGGCCAGCGCCGCCACCACGCGCCTCATCGGCTCGCTTTTGTATGGAACGCGACCTCTCGATCTCATCGTCTACGTGCTGGTCACAGTGGCATTGCTGGCTGTGGCCATGATCGCCTGCCTGGTGCCCGCCTGGCGCGCCTCGCGTCTCGACCCCATGCAGGCGCTTCGCACCGAATAGAGAAATCACCACGTGCTCCTGCTCGAATGCGACATTCTAGTCAACCGCACAGCCCATGGGGTAGAAACCAGGTGCCGCCGCCGATACGGTTCTCGAACCCCGCATGTAAAATGACCAGAGTAACCATGATCAAAGGTTTTCCCACAATTCTTCGCCCCGCTCCCGCCCTGTTGTTTGCGCTTTCCGTCGCTTCGGCTTTTGCGCAAGCCGCGCCTGCCAGTCAGGCTCCAGCCTCTGGCAATCAGGCCCAGCCCGCGCGGGCTCATCCGGCGCAAACGCCTCCAGCAGCCACGCCCGAACAGGTGCAGCAGAGTGGCGACCAGCAATACACCATCACCCGGCAGGTCAACGAAGTCGATCTGGTCTTTGCCGTGACCGACAGGCGCGGTCGCTTCATCCAGGACCTCAAGCAGAGCGACTTCGCCCTGCTTGACGATCAGAAGGCTCCCGAGCGGGTCTACAGCTTCACCCAGCAGACCAACCTGCCCCTGCGCGTCGGCATTGTGATCGACACCAGCACATCCATCCGCTCGCGCTTCCAATTCGAGCAGCAGGCCGCGACCGAGTTTCTTCTTCAGATACTGAAGCCTAAGTCGGACAAAGGCTTCGTAATGGGCTTCGATGTAACACCGGACTACAAGCAGGATTGGACCAACAACCTCGACCTGCTCACTACCGGTGTCAGCGCTCTGCGCCCCGGCGGGGGCACCGCGCTCTTCGATGCCGTATATAGCGCCTGCCGTGACAAACTGCTGGACGCCTCGCGTGGGCAGGAGCCGGTTCGCAAGGCCATCGTTCTAGTCTCCGACGGCGATGACAACCAGAGCCACGCTTACCTCGACGATGCCATCAAGGAATGCCAGCGGGCCGAGACGATCGTGTTCACCATCAGCACCAACGTCAGCCCCAGCCGCGACCGCGGCGATGACATTCTGCAGAAGATCGCCGACGCCACGGGCGGCCGTGCCTTCTACCCCAAGCGTATCGAAGAGATGCCTATCAGCTTCCAGAGTATCCAGGATGAGCTTCGCAGCCAGTACGCCCTCGTCTACAAACCGGCAGATTTCAAAGCCGACGGAGCCTTCCGTCCCATCTACCTTTTCTGCCTCGATCGCCGCTATCTGGTGAGCGTGCGTAAGGGGTACTTCGCGCCGAAGTAGGGATGTAGCGAAGAGGCGGGAAGCTAAAGTCCGGGTAGCTAGAAGCGGTCAGCGGTCTCTATTGCTCCAGCAGCTCCACTAACTCCGCCTCACCGATCACCTTCACGCGCAGTTCCCGAGCCTTATCCAGTTTCGTACCTGCCTCGTCGCCGGCGACGACATAGTGCGTTTTCCTGCTTACCGACCCCGACACTCGTCCGCCCGCCGCCTCGATCTTCGCCTTGGCGTCTTCGCGAGACAGATTCGGCAGCGTACCCGTCAGCACAAACGTCATCCCTTCGAACTGCGATGACTTCTTCCGCTTCTCCGCTGTGAAGGTTAGCCCGGCCGCACGCAGTTTCTCGATCAGCTCGCGATTCTTCGCCTCGTCGAAAAATTCCCGGGTTGCCTGGGCAACACGCGGACCCACCTCATTCAACCGCTCCAGTTCTTCCGGCAACGCAACCATCAGCGCGTCCATCGAACCAAATTTCTCGGCCAGCAATTGCGCCGTGCGTTCGCCGACAAAGCGAATACCCAGCCCGAAGAGAACGCGGTTCAGCGGCACAGACTTTGACTTTTGGATCTCATACAAGAGGGCATCCGCTGTCTTCTGCCCGATGCGCTCCAGCGACAACAATTGCTCCTCCGTCAGCGTATAGAGATCGGCGATGCTCTTCACCATTCCACGATTGAGCAGTTGCTCAACGACCGCTTCGCCCAAACCGTCGATGTTCATCACCTTGCGCGCGGAAAAATGCAGCAGGCTTTCGAGAAGCCGCGCCGGACAGTCCGCGTTGACACAGCGGTAGTCAACTTCGCCTTCTGTCTTTACGATCTCGCTGCCGCAAACCGGACAGTGCGTTGGAAATTCAAACTTCCGATCTCCGCGTGGATGGTCCTTGTCCTCGATTACCTCGACGACCTTCGGAATCACGTCGCCGCCGCGCTCCACCTTCACCCAGTCGCCAATCAGCAGGCCCAGCCGCTCAATCTCGTCGGCGTTGTGCAGCGTTGCCCGGCTCACCGTGGTCCCGCCAATGAAAACTGGTGTCAGCACCGCCACAGGAGTCAGCTTACCCGTCCGCCCCACCTGCACCTTGATGTCTTCGACCTTCGTTATGCCCGCGCGCGCTGTAAATTTATAAGCCACCGCCCACCGCGGAGCCTTCCCCGTGTAGCCCAGCCGCCGCTGAATTTCCGCCGAATCGACCTTGATCACCACGCCGTCGATTTCGTAACCGAGATCGGCACGTTTTGCCTCCGCGCGATTCACAAACTCCATCACCCGGTCGATATCTTTGATCGCCTCGCGGTGCGGATTCACGCGAAACCCTGCTACCGTCAGCGCATCGAGCGCATCGGACTGTTCTTCGAAAAGATTGTCGCCGGTCTTCGTCAGCGCAAAGTACGCATAGAAATCCAGCCGCCGCCGCGCCACGATATTCGGCTCGAGCGTCCGGATCGTGCCCGCCGCCGCATTGCGCGGATTCACCGCCGGAGAGAGACCCGCGGCCTCGCGCTCCTCATTCATCTTCAAAAATGCCGTAAGCGGCATCACCACTTCGCCGCGCACTTCGAAGGCTGCCGGCAGCTTTGCCTTGGCCAGCTTCGTGGGCGAAATCGACAGCGGGACCGACCGGATGGTCCGCACATTCCCTGTCACATCCTCACCAATCGTGCCGTCTCCGCGCGTCACTCCGCGAACCAGGTACGCGGCGGCGTCCGCCTCGCTGTTGTAATGCAGTGCCATCGACAACCCGTCCAGTTTGTACTCGCACACATAGCTGATAACGGCTCCCTCGCCGGCCAGTTCCCGCACACGGCGGTCCCAGTCGCGCAGTCCCTCTTCGCTGTTTACGTTGTCGAGCGACAGCATGGGCCGCGAGTGCGCTACCTTCGCGAAGCCCTCTTTGGGCTTGCCACCTACGCGCTGGGTTGGGGAGTCGGACGTCACCAGCTCCGGATGCTCCGCCTCCAGCGTCTTCAGCTCCCGCATCAGCGCATCGAAATCGGCATCGGAAAGCTCCGGGGCATCCAGCCCATAATAGAGATACTCATGGCGACGAATGGTCTCGCGTAGCCTCTCGATCTTGTCCTCAAGTGCCTTTGGTCCCATGATTCGGATTAAAACATTTTTCGACTAAGAAGCGGGCAACGGTAAAGCGGATAGTATCGGACTTTATCTATCCGCTTCTTAGCTGCCCCCCTGTATCCTGTGTGCGAACCACTATGGACCCCATCACTCATTTCATGACCGGAGCCTGCCTTAGCCGAGCCGGCTTCAACCGCAAGACAGCCTACGCTACGCTCGCAATGACGCTCGCCGCCGAAGCCCCCGATCTCGACGTTTTCGTGGGTTTTCGCGGACCCCTCGTTGCCTTCGAGCATCACCGCGGTATTACGCACACCTTCTTTGCCGCACCCATCATCGCTCTGGTCACCACGGGTGTCGTCTGGCTTATCCATAAATGGAGCAGCGAAAGGAAACTCCGCCGAAAATCGCCCGTCCAAAAGCCCGGCCTACCGCCACCACGCTGGCTCCTTATCTGGCTCTTCGCCCTCATCGCCGACCTCAGCCATTTACTCCTCGACTACACCAACGACTACGGAATCCGCCCCTTCCTTCCGTTCAATCCGCACTGGTATGCCCGGAGCATCGTCTTCATCATTGACCCGCTCATATTTCTCGCTCTCCTGGGAGCACTGGTCATGCCCTGGCTCTTCGGGTTGGCCGACAGCGAAATTGGCGCGCGCCGCATGCCATTCCGCGGGCGCGGATGGGCTATCGCCGCTCTTGTTTTTATCGCACTCTGGTGGTCACTGCGCAACGCCGAGCACGCCCACGCCCTGGAGCTGGTCCGCGACGCCGGCATGACTACCGAGCCTATCGCGAAGATCGCCGCCGACCCTTCTCCCATCGATCCCTTCTCCTGGCGTGTCACCGCTGAAACCGCCGACTACTACCAGATTGCGCAGGTCCAGACCTGGCACGACGACGTCCAGGCGGACAGCTCCAACGTCTTCTATAAACCGCCCGTCACCCCGGCCGTTGCGGCAGCCAAACAGTCCTGGCTGGGCCGCGTTTACCTCGACTGGTCCAAATTCCCCCTCGTTACCGATCTCGGCAATGCCCCCATCGTCAACGCCCCGCCGCCTCAACCCAATTGGCACACCGTTCAGTTTGAAGACCTGCGCTTCGGCTACCCCAGCACCGGCAGACGAACCCCTCTGGGCGCATGGACCTACATCGGTCCTGACGACGAAATCGAAGGCATATTCATGGGCGGCAGAGAGCAGAGGCAGCGATAACGCCTCTTGCCCACGCTCGCTTCCTCGCCTAATCAAAAACTATTTTCACCACAAGGGTTACTTTTCCTTGACCCTACCCTTCGCAGTCCGCAAAATATAAGAGCCACGTCTTTGGTTCCTCCGAGGGTCTATGTCTGCCTATCTGCTTATTATTCTGGCCGTTCTCAGCCGGATCATCCCGCATCCGGCTTGGCTCAACTTCACGGCCGTCGGTGGCTCACTGCTCTACTTTGGAGCCCGCCGCGCGCTCCCCCAGGCCATCATCCCTGTCGCTCTGCTTGCCGCCATCGATTACTACTTGACGGTCTACTTCTACAGCTATCCCTTCCACGTCACCGGATACTTGATTACCTGGGCCTGGTACGCCGCAGTTATCATCCTCGGTCGAGTTCTGCTGGCCAAGCAGGTCTCGGCCCTCCGCGTAGGAGCCGCCGTCCTCATCGCGCCCACGTCCTTCTTCCTCGCGACCAATTTCGCCGCCTGGGTCGGTTCTCCGCTCTATCCGCAGACGCTTGCGGGACTGGGAATGTCCTACGTTGCAGGCCTGCCCTTCTACCGCAACGATCTTGTTTCGACAGCACTGGTCTCAGTCCTGGCCTTCGGCCTGCCCACACTCGCTCGACGCTTCGCTCCGCATAGCCAGACCGCCGGCGTCTGACGTCGCAACAGCGTGAATGTAAAAGGCGCAGAGAGGGCGTGCGACGCATATCGAAATCATTCCCGCCACATTTGAGCTGAAGCCGGTCATGGCGAATCTGCTCGAGCTATACGCTCACGACTTCAGCGAGTTCCATGACTTAGAGTTGGGACCGGATGGCAGATTCGGCTACAGGGATCTTTTGCTTTATTGGCTTGAGCCTGACCGACACCCGTTTCTCGTCAGGATAGGCGGCAAATTAGCAGGGTTTGTCCTGGTGAAGAGAGGGTCGGAAATCTGGGGCGATGAGACCGTCTGGGATATGGTCGAGTTCTTTGTTCTTCGTGGGTACCGGAGGCGCGGAATTGGAACTGAAATAGCGCATACGGTGTGGAGGCGCTTCCCAGGGCGGTGGGAGGTTCGGGTGATGGAGTCGAATCACTCAGCGCGCAATTTCTGGGAGCATGCAGTCGCGAAATTCGCGGGTGAGGAGATCCCTTCAGCTCGCCTCGAAAAAGGTGGCCAGTACTGGCACCTATTCTCATTCGAATCCAAGTAACTGCTTCTACCGCGGTTGGGGATTCCCGGGCTCATACGGTGTTTTTGCATTCCCCGGACCTCCGACGAATTGTAGCGTCGGTATCCGAGCGCTCATCTCCGGCAGCGGCGGAAACGGCATATGCGGTTCTGTCTGATACCAGTATGCGACCGAAAAGAAGTTGTCTGACCGCGCATTCGCATGACCGTGTTCGATGCTCGCTTTCATATACTTCGTGAACGGCACCGGCGAATCCAGGTGAAAGCGGTACACGCTCCATCGCTCACCCGCCAGTTCCTTCCCAACCATCGGCGAGCCGTGCAACGGATATGCTTGCGGCGAACCTCCAAAATCCCATGAGCCCAGAAAGTAGTCCTCGCTACCCGTCCCGACCGAGGCAATTTTATCCGGATCGTCGATCCAGAACGCGTCGTTGCCCTCACCCCACCATCCGTCCTGGTTCTGGAACACCGACATTGTCACACCAACAAACTGCCCGCGGCCTCTCGCCTCGAACCAGACGAAGTTATCCTTGCCATCCAGATTCCGCCGGTAATTCACTCTCGGATCGCCGTTGTCATACCAGTCCTTCACCCATCCCTGGGCCGGCTGTGCCTGCCGGTACTGCGCGTGAAAGTACAGCACTCCCGGCGTCAGCGGCTTCGCGTCTACCCGATAGTCGATATTCCAATACAGATGGTTCAGCGTCTGCTTGCCTTCGTTGGTGATGGTCATCCGCGCGTGCTTCGCATAGGGCATGGGAAACCAACTATTCATCGATTTGTCAGGACCCACCGAGAGCACCGCGGACTGCCACGGGTAATAGATCCCGTTCCCCAATCCGAAAAAATCCCCGATCGGCGTTTCCACGCTCGGCGTCTCCTCCCCGTCCCAGTACATCCTCAACACGATCCGCTTCAGGTGATACGGCTCCGGGCTATTCAGCGTGAACCAGATATGCGAGATCATTCCCGGCCCGTCTACATCGAGGACGGTGAGAGTCTGACCCGGCGTGACTGTGCGGTAGTCCGCATTTGCCCCCGTCGCCTCGCGGCTCGACGATCGATGCAGGGTGTAGGTCTGTTGCTGCATCGGATCCGGCATCCATGCCGGAATCTGACCGAAGGCGGAGAAGGAAAGAGACAGAACAAGCACAGCAGATACCATCAGCGAACGTCGCATTCAAAACTCCATCGGGAAAATAGCAATGCATCATACCGCTTCCTATTACGCGAGGGAAGATCGATCTCGAAACTCCTCAACCTTGACCCACGTCTATCATTAGACCCTCGCGCTCTCAAAATCAGCGAGTGCTCTGACGGGGACCTCACGGCCTTCACTCGGATGAAGGGAGTTCATGCTCACTCACGCGCGTCTTGTCCTTTTTCTTCTTCTGCCTTGGTTCTCCCCAGCTGTAACTTCCGCCCAGCAGGACGATTCCCAGGCCCCGCCAACAGTCAACGGCCGTATCTACCTTGACGTCGTCGTTACACCGAAGTCAGGGCCGCCTGTAGCCGGTCTTCAGCAGCAGGACTTTACTCTCCTCGACAACAAAGCCCCACAGCCCATTACCTCGTTCCAGGCCCTCGGTGGTAGCCAGGCTCCCATCGAGGTCATTCTGCTCGTCGATGCGGTCAATAACACATTCACGAATATCGCTTACGAGCGCGGTCAGATCGAGAATCTCCTCCATGCCAATGGAGGTCACCTCGCACACCCCACCACACTTGCCGTCCTTACAGACGCAGGCGTTAAGATGCAAGAGGGTTTCTCGACCGACGGTAACGCTCTCAGTGCCTCGCTGGATCAGTACACCGTTGGGCTCCGTGACATCCGCCGTTCCGCCGGCTTCTATGGCGCGACGGAACGCCTGCAGCTCTCTCTCCAGGCTCTGAGTGACCTGATAGCACGCGAAACTCCTCGTCCTGGACGCAAGGTCGTCCTTTGGATATCTTCGGGGTGGCCCCTTCTCTCCGGTCCCAACGTCCAGTTCGACTCGAAGCAGCAGCAGCAGATTTTCCAGAGTGTCGTCAGTCTCTCCAATCAGCTTCGGCGGGCCCGCATCACCCTCTATAGCATCGACCCCCTTGGTGCAAGCGACTCCGCGCGCGTCTTCTACTATGAGCAGTTCGTCAAGGGTGTTGCCAAGCCCAGCCAGGCCGTCCCAGGCAATCTGGGCCTACAGGTGCTAGCCGTCCAAAGCGGCGGCCTTGCTCTCACCTCCAGCAACGATATTGCCGCTCTCCTGCAGGAATGCCTCGTCGATACGGATGCGTATTACGAGCTGTCCTTCGACCCGCCCCGAGCCGAGCCGAACGAATATCACCACCTGGAGATCCGTCTCGCAAAACCCGGCCTCGTGGCTCGCACCCGTCAGGGCTATTACGGGCAAAGCCGGTACTGACGCGATATCGTTGTTGTGGTTCGCCGAGGCATATGGATACAGTCTCGGTGCGTCCGCAATGAACTCAAAGAATGACGCAGTATCTCGATCCTGCAGACGCCTTAACAAGCGAAGACCCGGAGACATTTCGTCTCCGGATCAGATAGCCGCAATCGTTTCTTTATCGATTGAGCGCGAGGTAGACCTGCTGCCCTGTGCCCTTGAGGCTGGCTTCCTGGCCGCGAGCCCATTTCTCCTGCTTCGAGGCCGGAACCGCCATGTTCATATCTGCCGATGGGCAGAGAATCTCATGCAGGAAATACTGATCGCCATACTTGGTGAAGACCAGCTTGGCGGTTTTCGATTCATTGGCGTCGTGAGTGGTCGTGGTCAGTATCGCGACATGCCTGTCGCTATTCTGAACCTTGATTACGCCATAGGATTCGACGGAAATCGTGTAAGTCCCGGCGGGGACAAGTTTGTTAGCCACGGTGAAGTCGAACGGAACATTTGCTTTGACAGCTCGTTCTTGCGCCGATGCGATGCCGATCGTGATGAAGCTGACGAGGGCGAAGAGTGCGATTGAGGTGATCCGTTTCATGGCGTTTTCCTTTTTTGAAGACGCCCTCTTCTGAGCGCGTCGTGGACCCCTCACAGTGGAGCCCGAACTGAATTTGCTTTTGCCAGCGTCCGGAAGGTTTTGCTTCAGGCGCTTGCTGCTACGCCCGCAGATAGTGCAAGCGCAGTGCCAAAGCCGGCGGGGAAGTTCGAGGATTCCCGCTTCCTGATCTCATCTTTTATTTGCACGGAGATACGACTGCAGAGAGGATTCGCGATTCTCACGGCATGGCGTAACGGCGCGGTTCGGGTATCCGAATGGATACCGGCGAGAACCGATCGGCTCCGCCACGAATGAATCATCAGATTTGTCGACGCTGGGCCACACAGTTCGTCTAGACTTGCGCGCAGGAGGCTCCGATGAAGCCGAGGCTCATGGCCATTTCGGGTTCATTGCGAGGGACCGTTCGACCGCTGATCGATGGCCAGATATCCATCGGCAGGGGGGACGCGAATCACGTTTGCGTGATGGATCCTGCAGTCTCGCGGAGACACTGCACGATCGAACAGGTGGACGAGCGCTATGAGCTAGCCGATCTGGACAGCCATAACGGTACCTTCGTAAACGGAATTCCGGTAAGACGCAAAGCCGTGAGCCACGGTGACACGATTCGTGTCGGTCACTCGGAGTTTGTCTTCCTGGTGAACGAAGGGGACGACTCCGAAAGCACTATGCTGAGCCTGAGCGATGAGCCTTCCATCTCCGAACTGGAGACCATTCGGCTGGATCAACCATCACCGATTCCTCATTTTGGGGTGGAAGTGGGACGCATGGCGCGCGACCTGGCCGCCTTATTCCGGATCAGCGACTTCATCAATTCCATACGCGACATTGAGCTTCTGCAACGTGAACTTCTGCGCCTGATTTTCGAAGTGATACCTGCCGAAAATGGCGCCATCGTTTTGCTCGCTCATCTCGATGAGGAACCAACCTCCATCTGCAGCTGGGCCCGGCAATCCGGCGAGCACCAATCAATCAAGATTCAACGTGACCTGGTGCACCGTGCGGTCTGGGAGCAGTCGGCCGTCTTCACGAACGCTGCTCGAGACGCGAGCGATACCCCGAATGTCCTCTGCCTGCCGCTCATAGGCGTGGAGAAAACGCTCGGTGTCATCTACCTCACCTCGTCCGACAATGCTTCGCCGTTTCGCGAAGATCACATTCATTTCCTCAGCCGGGTCTCCCGAATCGCAGCAGTAACGCTGGAAAATATCCTCGCGCTGGATGCATTGAGTTCCGAGAACCAGCGGCTTAAAGAGGAGCTCCACTCGACGAGCCAGCTCGTCGGTGAAAGCCGGCAGATTGGACAGGTGGAAGAGTTCATCCGTCGAGTCGCGCAAGGCGACTCAACCGTTTTAATTCGAGGAGAGAGCGGCACGGGCAAGGAGTTGATCGCTCGGGCGATCCATCATAGCAGTCCACGGACGAGTCGGCCTTTCGTTGCCATCAACTGTGCGGCCATTCCCGAGGCACTGCTCGAAAGCGAACTGTTCGGACATGAGAAAGGCGCTTTTACCGGCGCAGTTGTGACGAAGAAGGGTAAGCTTGAGGCGGCCGAGGACGGAACCGTTTTCTTCGATGAAATCGGCGAGTTGGCGCCATTGCTGCAAGCTAAGCTTCTAAGAGTTCTGCAGCAAAAGGAGTTCGAGCGGCTTGGAGGGACTCGCTCCCTCACATTCACCGCACGAGTCCTGGCGGCAACCAACAAGAACCTTGAACAGGCAATCAAGTCCGGAGAGTTTCGACAGGATTTGTATTACCGGCTCAACGTAGTATCGGTCATGATGCCGCCATTGCGGGAGCATCGCGATGACATACCGCTGCTGGCTCTGTACTTTGCCGCGAAGTACGCTGCGCAAAGTAAGCGGCCGTTCAAGGGTATTTCGCGGGAAGCACGCACACTGCTGATGAACTATAGCTGGCCCGGGAATGTTCGCGAACTGGAGAATGCAATCGAGCACGCAATTGTGCTGGGCCTGACCGAGGAAATCCTTCCCGAAGATCTCCCAATCGCCATACTCGAAGAGCAATCGGCAACGATCGAGGGAGCGCGATACCACAATGTGCTGAACCACGCTAAGAAAGAGCTGATCCTGACTGCCCTTCGCGAAACATCCGGAAGCTATCCGGAGGCTGCGCGATTGCTTGGCATTCATCCAAAGTATCTGCACCGCTTAGTCCGGAATCTAAATCTGAAGTCTGAGTTGCTCTGACTGGAGCGTTGCTCGCTCCAGGGACATAGCGAGACGCGGGAGAATCTCCGATCTCACGATTCGGCAACCGTCTTCAGACAGTTGCCGGCCTCTTTCCCCGCGACCTGTATACCGCAACCAGAGCCAGCAGTCCCAGCACGATACCCAGCGCGATCAGCATTCCCACCCTGTGCTGGTGCATTATCTCGCCGACCTCATGCACAAGCTGCGGCCCGTAGCGAATCGTCAACAGACTCACCACCGTAAATCGCAGCAAGCGGCCGAAAAAGACCGCCAGCATGAAAATCGGAATCCGCATCTCGAAGACCCCCGCGGCAAACACGAACAGCTTCCACGGAGTCGGCGGCGGCATCATCGACGGAATCAGCAGCGCCAGAAACTCCTGCCGCTCGAATTTGTCGCGCAGCTTGTCGTACCGCGCCCGGTCGATCCGCTTCATAAGAAAGAGCTCTCCACCGGCGCGCCCAATCC
>Ga0206959_10164_pt1 | contig 18714 bp, 17 predicted proteins | sample Alteio_BWOrgHeat_31_FD_152971 | JGI IMG/M metagenome (GOLD analysis project Ga0206959, IMG submission 152971) | Enriched cells from forest soil in Barre Woods Harvard Forest LTER site, Petersham, Massachusetts, United States -... | ecosystem: Environmental > Terrestrial > Soil > Temperate forest >...
GCGCCGAATTGCGGCGCAGCGTCAGCCCTTTGGCTACAAAGCCGGGATGGGGAAAATAGATGCGGTGGTAAGCGCCGACGGTGATCCTGCACGCGAAGACCTGCTCGAGCAGCGGGTGGACATTGCGATAGCGGAATGGCCAATGCTGGTCGGTGAAGTAAGTGCCTACGGCAAGCAGAGAGGCTAAGGGCAGCACAAGCCACAATGTCCACCGCCGTTTCAGGAGGTGGATCCTCAGAACCGAAGCCCGCGAGCCGGTTGGTGTTTTTGTTATCTGAGATCCATTCACAGGGGACCGCTTTCGCTGTAGTTGCCATTGATTGGGATGCGCACCTACCATGAGGAGCCAAAATCTTTCCTGCTAACGACGCACAGTAGGTATCGACTCCACCGTCGATGATCGCGTGGGCGATTTTGCTTAGGCTAGAATCCAGCCCAAACCTTAATCGCGCTGGTTCAAAAAACACTGAAAGCGCCGGCTTCTCCAAGAACGCCAGGTGTTTGAGCCTGTAGTTCGCGATTTGCGCTCGATTTCGGGCGGCGAACTATTACCGTGGGCAAATCGAAGACCAAAGGCGGCCAAGGCCGAGTGATACCCCTCATCGACGAAGCTTATGAACTCTTGCTCGAATGGCACGCGCGTTTTCCGAATCCGCAACCAGATCATTACGTTTTCCCCTCTGAACGCTATGGATTCGACGGAGAGGATGGGCACTTATATGGGACCGTCAAAGTATGGGGGCTGGATCCGACAAGGCCGATGGGCTCGATGAAAACTGCGTGGGTCACGTCCCGCAAGGCGGCTGGAGTCTAGTGCCGCCTGCACGATCTTCGTCACACATTTATCTCGACCTTGGGAGAGGCGGGTGTGCCGGAGTCGACGCTAAAGGCCATTGCGGGCTGGATGTCAGCCAAGATGCTGGAGCGGTATTCACACACCAGAGATCAAGCAAAGCGCGAAGCCGTCGAAAAGCTTCCTAGACGCCGTCCAAACCCCTACCCGGCTTGAAGAATCATTGAGATGATTTCCGCCAAAATGCCGAGTGTCAACCTGTATGAACCCGACGTAGTGGGTCAGTTTGAATCCAGCATCGAGAACAGCACATATCCGATTAGCCGGTTTATCGGGCACTGCTTACCGATCGACAAGGAAGCAGAACAGACATGCATGTACCGGGCTGAGGAAGGTGTGTGTTGCTTCGTACTTGAAGGTGTCCACCGTGTTCGTGGACGATGGTGGAACTCAGCCAAAGGCCTACGCCGGATCCTTTGAGGTCCTTGGTTGTGAAGAAGGCTTCGAAAATCCGTTTGATGTTTTCAGCCGGAATGCCCATTCCATAATCCGCAATTGTGACCCGGACGGCGGGTTCTGTGAAATCAATACCCAGCCTGCTTGGTGAAATCTTGATCCGTATTTTCCCGTCCGGACGGGAGGCTTCGACAGCGTTGCGAATCACATTGGAGAAGACCTGCCGCAACTGGGCTGGAAATCCTTGAATGAGCAGCGAGCAAGTCGAGCCCTTCTCGACTTGCAGATTCTTGTTGGCGATCGTTCGATTGTTTAGAGCAAGAACGTCGTCGATAATTTCGTCGATCCGAATCTCAACCGGCGAGGACGATTCACGGTTGAATGAAAGTATCTGTCTGGAGATGCGCGAGACTCGTTCGAGCTCACTTGCGGCTGAGTTTATATATTGTTGTGCGACTTGTGGTTGGTCGAGCGAGCGCTGCATAAGATAAACGAGATTCGTGATCGCTTCCAGAGGGTTATTGATTTCATGCGCAATGGTGTGTGCAATGCGACCGGTCGCCGCAAGTCTTTCACTGATTAACAGGGCCTCTTCGGCAAGCTTCTCTTTGGTCGTTTCTGCAACGATGAAGATGCTTCCAGTCAACTTACCCTGCGAATAGACCGGGTCAAGACTAAACCGGAAAAATCGGTTCTCAAACCGTACTTCGCAGGTCGTGTTCGCCTCATGTAGCGTCAGCGTAAGAGCGAAACGATTCTGAATCAGATCAACAAGGGGTCTGTCCTCAATCTCTCCATAGGACGTGCCGAAGATTTCTGTCATTGAACGGTTGCAGCGCTGGACGATGCCTGAGGAGTCAATGATCGCGACTCCTTCATTCAATGCATCAAAGGTCGCCTGCCATTGTTTTGCTGCTATTTGCGCCTGAGATTCAGCGCGATGAAGGCGGACCAGCGATTTGACGGTTGCGACCAGCACAATAGGATCGGCCGGCTGGATAAGATAGGCGTCCGCACCGCTCTCCAGAGCATAGAGCTTGCTTTCGTTGCTGAGAAACGCCGCCGACAACTGAAGAACGGGAATGTGGCTGGTTTGCGCGTTGGCCTTAATGCGGCGACACACCTCGTAGCCAAGAATGTCCGGTAATTTCACGTCCAGGACAATCACAGTCGGAAGCTGTTTCGACAATTCGAGGGTTTCTTTGCCTGTGGCGGCTTCTATCACCGCAAATCCGGCTCGTTTCAGCGCATGGGCTGTCGTATATCGGTTCGCCGGTCGATCGTCGGAGACGAGTACGGTGATCTGTTTCAAAGCCATTATCCAATTCCGACAGTAGCGAGAATCTCGCGTAGCTTTTGCGTGCCGCTGTCGCCACCGAATTCTCGTTTTGGAAAGATCACCGCTCCCATGCTGGAAAGGTATTCCACTTCCTGAGCAGACAGCTCTTTTGATGTGTGAATCACCACCGGAATGTCTTTCGTCGAGGGGTCGTGCCTCATCTCCCGGAGAACCTCGAAACCTGTAAGATCGGGCATAACAATATCCAGGAACATTCCGGTTGGGATGTTGCTTTCCATGATTCGGATGGCTTCGCGTCCGTTGCGTGCCTCGACGATGCTGTATCCCAGTTTGGCCAGCGCTTCTCCCAGCACGTAGCGCGTTACCTCGTCGTCATCTACCAACAAAACAGTGTGGGAAGTCCGTTCTTCAATCAATTCGCGAAGAGTGTTCGCCAAAGTAAAGGGCGCGACCGGCTTTGCCAAAAAAACATCAGCCCCTGCACCAAGCGCCGCTTGTGGCTCGTCGATGACACTGATGACCGCTATGGGGCCATCGTAGCCCTGCTCCTTCAATTCTTTGATGTAGAACAGTGCATCTTCCCCGTCGATAAAACGATCGAGAGCGACCACAGCCGGGGTCGACTTTCTCATCGCTGCCCGGGCCTCTGGAATATTGGCAGCGAAAAGTAAGCGGTAGTTGCTTGCCCTGAGCGCAGACTCATGAACAAAACTCGTGTCCTGGTTGTCTTCAATGAAGAGAATCGTTGGGCCCGTGGACTGTGGGAGCGGCGCTTGGACGACATGAGTCGGCTCGGGCTTGCCAAAGGAAATAGGCAGCCTGACGCTGAAGGTTGAACCAACACCGACTTCGCTTTCCAGAGTGAGAGTTCCGCCAAGCAGCTCTGCCAAGCGCCTGGAGAGCGGCAATCCCAGTCCCGTGCCCTTGACCTTGGCTTGCAATTCGCCTTCAATCTGTACGAACTCTTCAAAAATTCGTTCCTGGTCCTCCGGAGCAATTCCGATCCCCGTATCCGATACTCGGAAAACGATGAACCCATCAGTATCCAAGTGAGCGCTAAGGCTGACGTGACCCCGTCGAGTAAACTTTAGAGCATTGGAAATCAGATTACGGAGGATCTGGGAAACCTTGCCTTCGTCCGTATACAAAGGAGGGAGTGCAGGGGCGGCATCAAAGATCAACTCAAGACTGTTGCCGGTCAGGAGCGGTTTCAGCATTCCGCGTAATGCGCCAAAGACATCCTGAACCTCGAAGTGCTTTGGTTTGATGTCGATTTTTCCCGCCTCTACCTTTGCCAGATCAAGGAGATCATTGACCAGCTCTGTAAGCTCGGTTGCCGATCGTTGAATGTAAACAACCTGCTTCTCCTGTTCAACCGACAAATCCCCGTCCGATCGGCTATGCAGTAAATGACACAAGGATGTTATGGAGTTAAGCGGAGTTCGAAATTCGTGAGAGAGATTAGAAAGGAAACTGGTCTTAAGTTCGGAAACACGCCGCAAATCATCAGCATTCTGATCCAGTTCCGCATAGAGAGCAACCACTCCGCGATTCGTGGCCTCAAGTTCACGATTGAGCTCTGCAAGCTGATCCTGTTTTTCCCTGAGCTCGGCAAGCGTCTTCAGCAACTCCTGATTTTGGCGTTCCACTTCGTCGAAGGGGTCGGTTGCATTCCGCGTTGCCAGATCGCTCGTAATCCTTCGTACGCGATCGGCATTTATCAGGGGGGCCGTCTGCGGCAACAGTTTGCTGGCTTCCACGCGCGTCCCGTCAGCTGACGAGCTGATCTGGAAGTGATCCATCAGACGCTTTGTGCCGATGATGCCTTTTCCAAGACCCGTTTGGGATACATAGCGACCGTCCAGAATTTCAGAAAGGTTAGGGATTCCCGGACCTGAATCCGTGACCGAAATCACAAACAATTGAGGGTTTGCATCTCTGACCAAAAACTCAACCGTCCCATTTGTTGCATACCGGAATGCATTGCGGGCCAGCTCGGATGCTGCTGTCGCCAATCGAATCTGTTCCTGATGCTCGAAACCGAGGAGCGCGGCGATCTCCCGCGCGCGTTGGCGGGCATGGACCACATGCCGCTCATGGCGTAACCGAAGCGTAAAGATTGAAAATGGCCGAAGATTGGTCATGACTAGATGCGCGAAACTAAGATCGTAGCATCGTCGCGTTTCCGGCAGAAGTCCCGGTAAAGTACGCCTGCCAGCAGGGAGGGGTGCCGCGAAGCGAGTCCAGGGTACTGTTCTACATTCCAGCGGGTCCCGAGTCCATCGGAATGCATGATCAGTGCGGAGTTTTTCTCCCAGGGATAAGAGAATTGCTGGAATTTGCCAACCGAATGCCCAAGGGTCCCGTTCATGGAAACCATACTTCTCGTTTTACCATTGAAACAGATTGCGGCCACGATGTTGCCGGCTCCGGCGTAGTTCACGACTGCCTTTTCGTGAAGAATTTCCGCAATCGAGACTGCGGCCCCGCGTGTCTTGCCCAAAGCACTGTGAATTTTGCCTAGAATCTGCTCCGGAGTCTGGTGAGAAACCTGATGAAAGACTCTGACCGCTTCCTGCGCGGCTTCAGCGGCGATCGGTCCGTGCCCCAGGCCATCGGCGACAATATACAGGCTCCGTCCCGGGCGATACTCGACGCTCCATGCATCCCCACAGACCGATTCGCCGGTAATCGGCAGCGAAATAGAGCTCATTCCGTACGATTGCGCTTCAGTTTCAACATGCTGGGCGGTCCGCAGTACACGGGCAAAGACCGCGGTGCCGTTGCCTGGAGAGGAATAAATTTGAAAAGTGCCGGCAAGCCTCGACATGGCCCCAAGGCCGTTCCCTGGCGTTCCCGCCGTAGAGTAGCCGTCTTGTAGCGCGGCCGAAAGATTCTCGATTCCCTTACCCTGGTCCAGTGCCAGAACGTCAATTCCGTCAAGACCGCCATGGTTCCAGGGGGTGAGGATGATTTCCCCATGACCAGCGTGCGCAGCAATGTTGCGTGCGGCTTCGGTCACAACAATGCCGAGCTGGCCCTGACGCAGCTCATCGAAATCGATAGCTATGGCCAGTGAAATGGCTTGTCGGCGGGCATTGCCGGTCTGGGTCAAATCGGTCGGGCTAATGGAAATCGTACGGCTTATAGGCCTCATTATTTCCATCGGATGGCAGTTATGGTCGTGCCGCCGCCTGGCTTTGTATCAATTTCAAACTCACTCATCAACCGCTTGCTGCCGCCCAGCCCCAGCCCTAGCCCGGATCCCGAGGTGTAACCGTCCTTCATCGCGAGAGAGATGTCGGCGATTCCGGGTCCTTTGTCAGAAAAGCGCAAGCGCAAACCCTGGCGCGATCCGTTAACGACAATCGCAAGTTCGAGCGATCCCCCGCCACCATGCTCGAGTGTGTTCCGTCCAAGTTCGCTGGCGGCGGTGACAATCTTGGTTTGCTCGACCAAGCTGAATTTCATCTCGGTCGTCCAAACCCGGACGCGTTGCCGCACAAGTACCACATCGGAAGAACTGGCGATGGGGACCGTTTCAGTCTTCTGCACTGTCCCCGATATAGCCATCGCTCCCCTCGTGGTCCGCTACTGTTTCCCGCAGATACTCCATGCCCGATTCCACATTGAGAGCGGTGCGGATGCCCGGTAACGACATCCCCAGTTCAACCAATGTGATAGCCACAGCCGGCTGCATGCCTACCACGACGGTTTCGGCATCCAGCACCCTGGCCATCGACGCGATATTGGCTAAGGTTCGACCGATGAAGGAATCGACGATCTCCAAAGAAGAGATATCGATCAGGACTCCTTTTGCATTTGCTTCGGTAATCCGATTCGTCAGATCGTCCTGGAGAGTGAGCGCGAGTTTGTCATGCATATCTACCTGAATCGTCACCAGTAGATAATTTCCCATCCGCAAAATAGGGATTCGTTCCATTAGATTACCCGCGGGTTTGTCGTGCTCGCGCTGTTAGCCTTGTCTACGCGCACCACCTTGCGGCCGCTACGCTCGAGGGCGAGCCGAAAGGCATCGGCCAGCTTCGACTTGGTAATTACATCTTCCAAATTAATTCCAAGATGAACAATGGTTTGTGCGATTTGCGGCCGAATACCGCTCAGAATACACTCGGCACCCATCAAGCGGGCAGCCGTAATCGTTTTTAGTAGATGCTGGGCCACCAGGGTATCGACAGTAGGTACTCCCGTAATGTCTATAATCGCGAAGCGGGAGTTTGTCTGCACGATGGCCTGCAGCAGTGATTCCATGACTACCTGCGTGCGGGCACTATCCAGAGTTCCGATCAGGGGCAAAGCAACGATGCCGTCCCACAGCGTCACGACGGGCGTCGAGAGTTCAAGCATCTCCTCCTGCTGCCGTGCGATAACCTGGTCCCTTCCGTGGATATAGCTGTCCGTGGTGTGCAGGGCGAGCTTATCTACAAACTCATTGATCGCGGAAATCTCTAGGAATAGCTCGCCTGCATCTTTACCCCATTGTTGGCGAGCAAGAGTGAAGAGCGAAGGCTTGAGGGAAAACACAAAAATTGCAGTTTCAGACGGGCTGAATCCCTTGGCGGCACGCGAAACAGAGAGATTCGTCAGAAGCTCCTTCAGCGGCTGCCACCCGACAGCGCTAAAGTCTTCAAGGGTGGTTCCGGCTGGAACGTCGGCAATCGCCGAGAGAACATTTCCTGCGTCAGTATCCAGTTCGCGATCGTCGAGTAGATCCCGGCGCCGATCAACGGATCTGAGGCGTTGCGTCCAATCTTGCAGAATTGACTTGCGATTCTCCTGAATCGCTTCCAAAAGCTTACTCATCGAGTCTCCAATTGGTGCGCAGAGGGCTAGTTCCACGCCGATACAAACGTCCCGATTGTAACAAAAGCAATCATGCTCTGATTTCCGCGCTGTGAGGTAGGATCACCGACAAACACCTTTGTCATCAACGAATCCAAATTTTCCGTATGCAACTCGGACATTGAGAAACTTAAAGGGCTGCGGCAGATATCAGCTCAGAGTTAGAGGATGCCTTCCCTGGAGTTGAGTGTAAAAGTATCGTCCCACCCGCTACTACAAAATCGGTGAAATTCAGTTGTCTGTATAGTCGGCTCCTCGACAACTTGAGGTCGAACACGGTTATTGTGGTTCTACTATCCGCGAAGCCGGTTTTTCGGACATGTGGATTGAGCACCGCTCGTCCCTTTCGTGTGTTGTTGGGACGGCGTGTTCTCTCAATTTAGGGCTTACACGATAGAGCTATCGGATCTTATCCAAGGATTCGAAGATTACGAATGGAGTGTAGAAGCACATCCGTTCATGGACAGCCAGGACATCTGACATACTTGCTCGGAGCGTCACACTGTGAGAATTTTTCGCGCATTACGCTGCCGGTACTAGATTGCCAATAGGAGGGTGAGCTGCACATGAGCTTGATTCATCCCTACCAGTTGTGTGCCCCCAACTCCTTCGGCTATCTGATCGAGCAACAGCGCCATGCACGGAACCCGGCGGCGCGGCCCACGGAATTGATGCCCTGGAATTACTGCGAGACAATCAAGCGAGCCAAAATATGATCACCATGCCGCGTTCGATAGCTGTCATTATGGGGCTATTCGTTTTGCTAATCGTGATTCCACTGGCACATGTTGTGGTTCCGTGGGCACTCTCCACGCTTCTGCCACGTTACGGATGGGCAGAGGGGTCTCCGGGAATCTGGAATCGGCTTGGCCTGATTGTGATCGCACTCGCGGCCGCCCTTCTCATATGGATTTTTGCTTCAGCTATTCCCCAGACTCCCTCCAGGGTCAATCTAGGGCTGACTCCCTCCTTCTTGATGATGCGCGGTCCGTACCAATTCACACGCAATCCGATGTACGTCGCTGAACTGGGACTATGGCTTGGCTGTGCCATTTTTTTCGGAAGCCCCGGCGTCTTGATCGGACTCCTGGTCTTGTGGTCCATCGTGACGTTTATCATTCTGCCGCGGGAGGAACGCAGCTTGGAAGTGGCCTTCGGTCAGACCTATCTCCAATACAAGAGCAGAGTTCCACGCTGGTTCTGAAGGCGATCCGACAACCCTGAAGTCTCAACCACTGAATTGGTTGCGTCGGTCCCGGAATGATTCGTACCGGGAACGCTCTTCCCTTCAGTTGAGCGATAAGTCGGCGAGGAATATTGATGCTGGCATTGGTGTATTTTTCTCGAACATGGTCATGTTCTTTATCATCTTGACAACCGCCATTACCCTCAACCGTCACGGCATCGCGCACATTGAGACGTCTTGCCAGGCCGCAGAAGCCCTTCGTCCCCTGGCCGGAAAATTTGCGGCGACCCTGTTTACCGTCGGCATTGTCGGGGTCGGATTTCTGGCAATTCCGACGTTGGCGGGATCAGCTGCATATGCATTCGCAGAAACGTTCGGTTGACATCAGGGATTGGACAAGAAGTTGAAGCGGGCACGCGCCTTTTACGCTCTCATTCTCCTTTCAACGGGAGTTGGTGTCGGACTTCGCCGGCATTAATCCTGTGAAAGCACTCTATTGGACAGCTGTTATCAACGAACTGTTGGCCCCATTCCTTCTCGTTGCAATCCTTTTCATTGCTTCGGACAAGAAGCTGATGCAGGGCCAACCGAGTCACGCCTGGGATGGACCGTCGTGGCGCTCACCACAGTGGCAATGTTCGCCGCCGGCATAGCCATGTTCGTTGTATAGATCCGCTTTTCCGTTTCTCTCAGCCCTTTTCGGCAGCTTCGTCGGGCAATGGCTCACCTTCACCCATTTGGTGCGACCTCAGAAGAGGCCGCACCGGGTGCAACGCTACATCGAGATGCTGATCGCAATTCCAGTGGTGGGATATCTGCGATTGAACAGGTAATAGCCATTGTCAACGTAGCTTACGTAGACGTCGTCCGTGTCATACCAGTCATTCGCCCAGTACCCTGGCCACGGATCAACAAGGCTGAACCAATAGCCACCGTACTGGAAGCGCGGATATCCGCCAACGACCAGGAAGGGTAGGCCCTCAATTCGGAACCCATGGCTTGGCCCAAAGTACCCATGAAAGCGGTTCTCGGGGATGCGGTAGCCGCTGTAGCCGCCACGTTGTTGCCAGGTGCGATGGTCTGACTGCCAGTTTCCCGCCCGATGCTGCTGCCATGCAGTCTGCTCGACGCGCTGTTGTTCTTGAGTACGCTGGGGTTGTTCATGGCTGCGCTGTTGCTGAGCAAGCTGTTGCTGCTTGTTCTGATCCCGCCGCTGTTGCTGTTGTGCATGCTCTTGTTGCTGGGCATGCTGCTTATTTTGATTCTGCTGCTGTTGCTGTTGAACATGCTCTTGTTGCTGAGCATCCAGCTTATTTTGCTGCTGTTGCTGCTGAGCGTGCTCTTGCTGCTTATTCTGGTCTTGCTGCTGCGCGTGCTGCGGCGGGGCATGATGCTGTTCGGGCTTAACTTGCTCGTGCTGGCCGGTCTGCGGCTTCTCAGGGTGGTCTTGTTTTTCGCTTTGCTGCTGTGCATACACAGGAGCAACAATTCCGAAAAGCAAAGACAGAATAGCCGTACTGGTGATTCCAACTACTTTCATACGATTACCTCTACTTGGCTCTTACGTACGCGTGTTCTAACGCAAGCTTCCTGTTGTTACGGTGACCGGACTGCCGATTGCTTCGCCCGACACGACCAGTTCCACTCTCCGGTTCTGCTGCCGGCCGCCGGAGTTATCATTTGAGGCTACCGGCACAGTATTGCCGAAACCTTTTGCGCTGACTGAGCTTGCTGTTACGCCTTCTTGCACCAGGTAATCCCGCACCGAGTTGGCGCGGTTCTCAGACAGTTCCTGATTCATCTCATCGCCGCCTACATTGTCTGTATAGCCGCCGACTTCAATGTCCAGCCCGGGATAGGCAAGCAGAATTCCAGCCACTCTCGCCAGCTTTTCGCGTGCAGCTGGCTTCAGTGAGTACTTACCCGTATCAAACAAGACATCGGACATGCTTACGATGAGTCCACGTGCGCTGTCGCGAGTCTGAAGAATGGAATTCAACTGCTCAGACAACCGAGTGCGCATGGCTGCTTTATCGTTTTGCGCTTGCTCTGCAGCTAGACGAGATTGGTTGGCATCCGCCTGTGCCGCGCTGACCGCCGCCGCTGAGGCTACTTGCGCTTTTGCCGCATCAGACTGAGCTTGTTCTTTCTGCCGTGTCGCGTCGTCGGCTTGTGCCTGCGAACTCGCCTGCGCATCCGCTGAAGCCTGGCGTTCGTTTGCTAAATTCTCTTCTCCGATTTTCTTGACTGCGATTGCGCGTGCATCTTCGGCCGTCTGCACGGCTTCTCTGGAAGCTGCAATCAGTTGTTTCTTAGGAGAGTGTTTTTCCGTGGCATACCCATCCGCAGTGTTCATAAGCAGGACAGCATGCTGATAACTTGTGCCGGCATACTCCTCGGCTCCTTCAGATTTCGCGATGCGCAGTGCGTTCCGTGCCTCAAGGAATTCCAATGGCACCCTGGCATCGAAAACTACCGGATCGAACTTGTAACCAGTGGGAATGTAGCCACCTCGTTCCATGAGCTCATACTTTGCATTCACTGCCTCGGTGGTTCCCTTGGTATCAGGCCGCACAACATTTTCAAGCACGACTACATTGCTCGGCTGCCGAACAGCATAATAAGGTTCTGCCGTAACAATCAGGGCGAATGCCTGAAGATCAGTGGTCACGTTTAACTTACTGCGGTGGTTGTCTCCGACCAGCACTTCCCCCAGGTTTACCGCCCGGCCTTCGGGCGAAATCGCCCACAAGATGTAAGTGAGATACTCATTGCCAAAAGTTGTGGGCTTCTGCAGGTTCCCAAACTCAACCTCGATTTCGATGTAGCCCTTCTTGCTCTCCACCTTGGCTTGGCCATTGGCTGAAGGCATCAGATCCGTGCCCGCGAAATCGAGCTTCGTAGCTCCGCCGCGATGCTGATAGTTGACTGCCTGGACCGTGCGGCTGATGACATTCACGCGGAATACGGGTGTCCGGCTTATTGGCGCGGTCACGGTTGTTTGAGAAATCAGAGCGGCTTGAGCAAACCTCATTGTTTGAGGATTGGTTTGAGCAAATGCGCTCAAGCTGAGTGTGGTTCCGATTGCTAGCAGAAGCTTGGTCTTCAAAATGTCCCCTTTAGGCAAATGTCTGCCGTCTTGCGTTGTATTGATCGTGTGATGGTACGTTCAGATTTCTTTACCAGTTTCCCCAAGCCATTCCTCGCATCCCAACGTGAATGCCTATGAGAAGGACTTCAGCTGTGACTTAAAGGCATGATCATCAACCTTTCTTCTTTTTCGCGAGTTAACGCGCCGCATTCGCCCCGAAGGGCGGCCCTCACTCCCAGGTTTGAGAGCTTTTCGGATCGATCGCGTCCGCCAGAGGGCCGGAAAAATATATGGACAGAGTGCCAATCGGCTGGATGTGGTTGCTTCGATGTGGGTAGTTGGGATCTCACCCACGGCAACCTAGGAACGCGAGCTACGAATTAGCGTCGTCGCTCTATCGACACACTCAGGAGATTAAAGAATGACAGTTATAGATTCTCGCGTCTGAGCAAGATAGCTCACCTATAAAGAATTATAGTTGCGATGCCCTTACTGCCTGCATGTCGGCCGCCGTAGTCACCATCGCAACGTACCGTTCAGATTTCCGGTTGGGACTACTCCTGTGCATGACTGGCTCGGCGTGCAGCGTTGATCGAGTTATCTCTAAACTGCTCAGCTGGCTGGCATCGATAATCCTGTAGCCCGTGTACTCGATGGTTAAATCAGCATTCCCTCCAAGCCGAAGAGAGGTCACGCCGTGGTTGTATGCAGAAATAATTCAACAATTTACAGGCTATCCGGACTGCCAAAATCACTGATAATCCTTCATAATCCGTTGCGAAAGCGGAACCGGTGCGGAGCGGAATCTCTCAGGCCGTTGCTCTCAAGATTCACGGGTTTCGAGCGCTTTTAGTACAATTGGGCTTTCGCAGCTGGTCCTAGATTCGAATTAAGCGGAAAAAACTCGATGAAAGCACGAATATTCGGACATCAAGTGAACCCCGCCCCGTCAAAACTGACGCGGTAGGGACGATCTCACGGATCGCCCCCCCGCACAGATCCGCACAGGCGCGTCTACGCATGCGGCTCTTATGAAGAATGGGTAGCGTAAAAGCGGGCGCCGGGATAGGGATGAAGAACACAGGGTGGTGGTATCCACCTTTCAAGGACCGGGGTAAACTTCTCCCACTTCTTCTTCGCGCGTTGACTACGACGAACCAGTACGTTACGCCATAGTCGATTGACGCGTTGTCTGAAGATGCGCAGCTGATCGATGTTGCCGGGGACAGCATGGTATTGGTAGTAGCCGGTGACTACCTGCCGAAGCCATTCACCGACCTGACTGGTGCGATCGTGCTTGCGGCGTTGAAGCTCAGCCTTGAGGGCTTTCAGCTTCGCAACCATGCGCTTCTTCGCAGTGATCCGCCAGACGGTGAAGGTTTCGGTCTTGTGGCGTTGCCCCCAGTAGTGGGTGAACCCCAAGAAGTTGAAAGTCTCCGGTTTCCCTTCCCCACGCTGCTTCCGGTCACGGGCCGCATAGCGCCCGAACTCGATCAACCGGGTCTATATGATTGAGGATCGTCACCACGGCCTGTTGGACGATCTTGTCCTCAACAGCCGCGATGCCCAGAGGACGTTGTCGTCCGTCAGCCTTCGGTATATAGACTCGCCTTGAAGGTTGGGCCCGGTACGTTCCACGATGAACCCGACCGTGAAGATCAACCAATCGATCTTCCAGACCGGTTTCATACTCCTGCCATGTCACGCCGTCTACCCCCGGTGAGGCCTTACGCTGAAGCACGTAAAAGCTGTCGCGGAGTAAATCAACGTTCAGGTGGTGGAGCAAGGAAGTAAACCGTTCCTGGTTTCTTTCCTTTGCTGCTTTTCGCACACCGCCCAGTCCCTGGGACATGCGTTTCCCGCTCTGTGTCGGGAGCATGTTTGACTGTGCGATGTTCTCCTTCATCTGCGCCCTTCCCTCCCCAACCTCCGCAGTAGCTCCTTGTTCGGCTGGTTCACAGGTACTAAAGCGCAGTCCGACTTCTCCAACACGTGCATGTTTGCATTGCGGCTTGCGGCCTTCGCGGACCGGCCTTGGTCGTTAGACCAAGGCGTGCTGGAGATCTCCCGGTTCTCGTGCATGTTGTTTTATCAGCGTGCGCGGATTCTTAGACTACGCAGGACCGGACAGCCACTCGCGTGTAACGCAGCCGCCGTATTGCCTTCCTCCTACTCGGAAGAGAGTCGGCATCCTGATCTTCCGGCTTTTCGAAGCTCAATAGCTCGGCCCACCAATACCCCTATCTACGCTTCAAGTGACACCTCGCGATGTCCCCAGCAAGACTCGAGGTCAGGATGGATTCGCTACTTCCTTTCCTGCAGGGGACTTGCACCCCCTACAACATGCCGGTTTATCCCGGCGCTCCCGAGATGCCGGTTTTGCGGCAACTTGCCAGAGGCATAGCCCATCCGACCGGGTGAATGAGTGACTTGGCTGTAGCCTCAACGGAGAAAGGGCGCAAGGCGGCCCCGTTGGCCAATGTTAACCATGACTCGTGATGGATTCCTTGCCGAGTCTTACGCGCTTTGGCCGCTCCATTCCCCAAAGCCGGCACCCCGCGGATTATCGATGTTCGATTTTGGGGCGGCTTTCTCGATTCCGGACAAACGGTCGCGCGGGACAGAGGTTTTTGGAAGGCGCTTATCTTCTGTGCGCAATCCCCAAAACCCAAGAAATTGAATGGCTAAACAACGAAATGCCGTGAAGAGCCGGACTGGCACCTCGAATTTCGCAAAACGGCCATCGGCGTGCTGCCGATCAGAGCCAAGGAGGCGCGTGTGCTGAAACGAATTCTTGAAATCCTGCCGGCGGTTTGCCTTGTGACGAGCATGGCATCCTCGGCGCAGAGCCCCTTCATCGGCCAGTGGAAGTTCGACTCCTCGAAAAGCAGAACGCCCGATGAGATGAAGGTTCAAAGTAAGGGCGGCAACAAGTACACCTTCGATTTCGGCGGGGGTGTGGAAACGATCATGGCGGATGGGACCGACCAGCCAGGCCTCCAGGGAACCCTCCTGTCAGCAAAGCAGGAAGCGCCGGATACGTGGATCGTTGAGCGCAAGAAAGACGGCCGGTTGATGCTCAGGGCGACATGGAAGCTTTCGGGGGACGGCAATAGGCTTACTGACTATTACCGCGAGTTCGAGTCGGACGGTTCGACGTTGAGCCTGGATTATGTCTACCAGCGAATCGGCAGAGGATCGGGTTTCGCTGCGGACTGGCAAAGCATCAAGGAGACGAGAAATACCCCGTTGTCGATGGAGGTGAAGGCCTATGAAGGCGACGGCCTGTCCTTCCTTACTCCGGCGCAGCATAGGCCAGCGAATATGAAGTTCGACGGCAAGGACTATCCCGAGGACGGATCGAACGCTGGGCAAGGTCCGGCCATCTCGGCTCGGCAGGTAGACGAGCACGATCTGGTGATCACCCACAAATACAACGGAAAGGTGACGGGTACCGAGGATGTTGGATTGTCGGCCGATCTGAAGACATTGACGATTACCTTGCACTTTGCCGGTCGCGACAAGCCTGATGTCATGGTTTACCAACGGCAGTAGGTGTTGGTCCGTGTCGGGCTGAACGGCGATCTTTGCTTTGACTGCATGTTTGCAGGTCGCCCTTATACCGATCTGTCTCACGTGAAGGCACAAAAAACGGACCGCAAGAACTCAACGAGCTACTCACCGGGTGCTGCAGGCTTGCCTGAATTAGCAGAATAGGACATTACCAGCACGACGTCTATTGCTGTAGCTATTGGACAGCAAACGAACGCCTTAAATGGCAGCTAGTTGCGAAAATGGCCTCAAAGAAGATATTTAGATCGATTTTCGACCGATAGGCCTAAAATCGGTGGAGTTTCGACCTAAAGGTTTGATTTTCGATCAAAGGCCTTGTATATTTGTTTTCGACCAACTGGCCTAAAAATGGGGCCGTTTTCGACCGAAAAGATGGATTTTCGACCATGATCGCTGCCAATCCAAATAACAACGATCGTGTCGCAACCTTCCAGGAGAAGACCGTGCCCGCCAAGGCAAGGCTTGCCGGCTGGGCATGGCTCGTTCATCGCTTCGGCGTTCAGGCGCCGGTCCGCTGCTCTAGCATTGTCTCCGATCAGCACGTCAAGGCGAGCTCCCGGAAGGAGGGTGAGTGGACGATCTATGACAAGCGGTACTGGCCGGGCGACGGCTTCGGCGATCATCTCGGCTTCGCGCTGCGCCATGAAAATCTCGATCTGCTTGTCCTCAAGCGGCTCTACGATGCCGTGCCTCAGGGCAGCATCACCTCCTATGTTCGCAGTGCCACAACAGGAGCACACAATCGGCGCGCCTGGTTTCTCTATGAATTCCTGACCGGCCGGATGCTGGATATCGAGGATGCGGCCGAGGCCGGATTCACCGATCTGCTGGACAACCGCGTGTACTTCACGGGAGCGCCTGTTCCCTCCCGCCGCCATAAGGTGCGTGACAATCTGCTCGGCAATAAAGATTTCTGCCCGATCATTCGCAGGACGAAAACGCTGACCGATTTCGGCTCGCGTGCGTTCGGCGAGAAGGCGAACGAGATCATCGGCCATACCGGCGCGAATGTCGTTGCGCGCGCGGCGAGCTTCCTTCTGCTCGCGGACAGCCGTGCGAGCTTCGAGATCGAAGGCGAGAAGCCGCCGCGCAAACGCCTTGAGCGGTGGGGGCGGGCGGTAGTGCAGGCGGGCAAGAACAAGCTGACGTTAGATGAGATCCTGCGGCTGCACACCGTCCTGATCGAAGACACGCGTTTCACGCAAGCCGGTCTGCGGCCCGACGGCGTCTTCCTCGGCGACCGCGATCCTGAAGGCGATCCGCTGCCGGAATTCATCGGCGCGCGCCCGCAGGACCTGCAGGCCCTGATGCGGGGACTGATCGCCGCGAACGAACGGATGCGCGAGGGAGACCTCGACACTGTGCTGCAGGCGACGGCGACCGCCTTCGGATTTGTCTACATCCATCCCTTCCAGGACGGCAACGGGCGTCTGCATCGCTGCCTAATCCATCACGTCCTGGCGGAGCGAAAATTCACGCCGCCGGGGATGGTGTTCCCTGTCTCGCCGGTCATGCTCGACCGGATCGAGACATACCGCGACACGCTGCGCGCGCATTCGGGGCCGCTGATGGACTACATTGATTGGCGGCCGACACCGGCACACAACGTCGATGTCCAGAACGACACCGCCGACTTGTACCGTTATTTCGATTGCACGGAAGCGGCGGAATTTCTCTATGGCTGCGTCGCTCAGGCGATCGACAACGACCTGCCGCGGGAGATCGATTTCCTGCGCCGCAACGACGAAGCGATGCGCCGCGTCATGAACACGGTCGAGATGCCGGACAGGATCGCGGAAAACCTGATCAGGTATATCCGCCTCAACGAAAACAAACTCGCCCGCAAGCGCCTTGAGGGCGAATTCGCGAAGCTGACGGATGACGAGGTGACCGCGATCGAGGCGATCGTGCGGGAAGCGTTTGATGGCTTCACCGAAGCCTGACGACGCGCGCCTTCGCAGTGTGCGGGCTGTACGAGTCTGTTACGAAACTCTGTGACCGTTCTGATCCCGTCTCGTCGAGCACTTCCGGGAAGACGACTTTGTCGGTACTAGTCCAGCCTCGGTGAGTGCATCGGCGATTTACCGCTCATTGAACGGCTGCTGCTGGTTCACAAAAGCGAATTAACCGACTCCGCAAGCGCACCTAGGTCCTTTTAGACTGTAACTACAACTCGTCCTGGATGCTGCGGGTGCTCGGCAAGTTCATGGGCCCGAGCGATCTCCGATAGGGGAATTCGCTCGCCTTTTGCGAAGCCTGACCAGCCGGACTCAAGCGCGGCATTTATATCGTGTGCCGCTGCTGCCTTCGCTTCCGGCGTGAAGTCATCGCTACCCAGGAAAAAAAGATGGATATTCTTGAACACCATTTGCCAGAAAGGAATCGTAGGAGCCGCAGCATTCGTGGCATAGGTCGCGATGGATCCACCCATTCTCAGGAGTTCAACATCACGCTCGATATTTGCCCCAAATGCAATTTCAACAATATGGTCGATCCCCTCAGGAGCGAGGGCTTTAACGTGCGCAGTCAGTTCCGCGTCGTTGAGCAGAACCTCGTGCGCTCCCGCCTGTCTCGCTGTTTGCTCCTCTGCCGGCGTCCGGATTGTGCCAATCACATGAGCTCCGGCGTGACGCGCTAACTGGACCGCGCATAGCCCCACGGAACCTGCGGCTCCTTGTACGAGCACCGTGCGTCCGCGCACAGGCCCGTCTACGTGCACGGCGCGATGACCTGTGATGCCGGGAATGCCGAGGCATGCGCCCTGCTCCAGCGTCACGCTCGCGGGTAGAAGAATGGCTTGCGCTGCCGGAACGACTGTAAATTCAGCGGCAGTGCCAAACGGGCGATAGGATTGGGCGCCGTAGCACTACACTGACTTTCCCAACCACTCCGAAGAAACACCGTCGCCCACCTGATCCACTTGCCCTGCGCCATCGCTGTGGGGGATGACGCGAGGATACGGCATACCATACCCAAAGTCGTCCTGACGCTTCCTGATATCGCCGGGGTTGATTCCCGAGGTGGCGATGCGAATGCGCAGTTCACCCGGGCCCGGAGCCGGGTCCGACATATCGCCGACGGTGAGAACCTCTCGCGCGGGTCCCTGTTTTTCGTACCAGGCTGCTTTCATGAAGTCCTCCTTCACAAAATTCACAACAGCATATGTTAATTCAACAGATCGGTGGGTCAGACACTCAACAGGAAGTGCGAACGGCTAACCATCGGTCTGGATATGGGCGACAAGTGGAGCTACTATTGCGTGCTGGATGCGTCCGGTGATGTCCTGCTGGAACAGAAGGTGGGCACGGGCCGAAGGCTATGAGAGATGTTTTCGGACCGATGCCCAGGTGCCGTATCGCACTCGAGACCGGGACGCATTCACCCTGGGTAAGCCGTTTGCTCAGTGAACTGGGTCATGAGGCTATGGTTGCACACGCGCGCAGTGTTCGATT
>Ga0206959_10135_pt3 | contig 18681 bp, 14 predicted proteins | sample Alteio_BWOrgHeat_31_FD_152971 | JGI IMG/M metagenome (GOLD analysis project Ga0206959, IMG submission 152971) | Enriched cells from forest soil in Barre Woods Harvard Forest LTER site, Petersham, Massachusetts, United States -... | ecosystem: Environmental > Terrestrial > Soil > Temperate forest >...
AACTGGGCGACGCGCTGGATCGAGCCCATCAGGTCTTCGCAGCGGACGATGACGAACTTATTGTTGTCGCGCGGCATGACGGCCTCGTAGTTGGGGAATTGGCCGGTAAGCTTACGGCTGGTGAGCACGCGGTGTCCGATACGGAAGAACAGAGTATTGTCGTCGTCGGCAAACTCGATGGATTCAGTGTCAGTATTCGAAAGCAGCGATTGCAGTTCAGAAAGCGCCTTGCGCGGGATGAGCGTTTTGCGTTCGCCGCTGACATTCGAGAGGGTCTCGCCGCTCTTTTCGATGTGAGCCAAACGATGTCCGTCGGTGGCAACCATGGCAAGCGACTCGGTCTTGAGAATGAGTAGCGCGCCGTTCAGAGTGTAGCGCGACTCTTCGTTGGAGATAGCGAAGATCGTCTTCGAGATGCAGTTCCGGAGTGAGGAGGCGGGAATACTGGTGACGCTGGCCTGGGGGAACTCCGGCACCTGCGGGAAGTTGGCGCGGGCCATGCCGACCATTTTTGTGTTCGACCGGCCAGAGCGTATCTGGATCCAGTGGTTCTCCATCAGCTTGACGGAGATGTCGCCGTCGCCGAGCAGTTTGATGTAGTCGTAGAGCTTGCGCGCCGGGATGGTGCAGGAGCCGGGCTTCTTGACCTTGGCAGGGCACGAGGTCTTGATGCTCTGATCGAGATCTGTGGCGGTGATGACTACTTTGTCGCCCTCGGCCTCGATGAGGAAGTTTGAGAGGATGGGGATGGTGGTCTTGCGCTCCACGACGCTTTGCGTTGCGGTGAGCTCACGCAGCAGGTCCTGACGGCTTATGCTGATTTCCATGACCGACCCCTGAAGGGCGCTCCGCCCGGATTTTTCCTGCTCAACATCTAAGCTCGTACCCACGTTTGCGCCTGTCATATTGCCCCCAATGCGGTTTCGCTCACTGTACACCACGCGGAAGTGAACTCTAAAGCGGGGAATACACGATGGCTACATTCTAGTAATAAATCAGCAGGTTGTGCCCTCTGGAAAAGTGGTTTTTATCGAGGAAATTCAATATGGAGAGGAAACGTGGAAGACAGGAATCGGTCCACACAGCACCAAAGGCGACGGACACTCCGTTACTGCTACTAGTGAGTTCTTTAAGCAAATATTTATTCCGTAGTAGTAGTCGTTTGCTTTGGAAAAGTGGAAAGGTGAGGGGAAACCGCACTGAACGCGGGTTTGAACGGATAGCCCGATTTAGAAAAGTAGGTTGGGTCAAATTGCAAAAGCCGGAAAAGGGCAGAAAATCTCGCGAAAGCAGGAGCGATTCTCCTCGTTTTTAACAGCGACCTCCTGCGAACATGTGGAAACCCGCAGGCATAAAGTGGAAAGCGTGGTCCGGCATGCGCCTGCATTGGAGCCGTAGGCTCCAGGCTTTCAACAGTGGGTCAGCAATTAGCTGCTAAAACGTTTGACTAAGGTAGATCAAGGGTGATAACTTCGCGCTCCACAGGGGGCATATATCGAAAATGCATCGCCGGGATTTTCTCAGGAACGCGTTTGTCACTGCTGGTAGTGCTCTATTCGCTGGCCGCCAGCTCGCCGCCGAAATGAATTGTTCTCAGCAGCAGCAGCAACTTGGCGCCGTTGGTCAATCTCAAGTCCGCACCGCCCACTTTCCCGATAACTTCCTATGGGGAACAGCCACCGCCGCCTATCAGGTGGAGGGCGCGTGGCAGGAAGACGGCAAAGGCGAATCCATCTGGGACAGGTTCACGCACACGCCCGGGAAGGTAAAGGGCGGAACCACGGGAGACATCGCCTGCGACCAATACCATCTCTACCCGCAGGACTTGGCGCTGGCCAAACGCCTCAATCAGAAGAGCTATCGTTTCTCGATCTCATGGCCGCGCATCCAGCCCTCGGGAATCGGCGCACCGAACATGAAGGGCATCGACCACTACAGCCGGGTCGTGGACGCGATGCTCGAGAACGGCCTCCGCCCCTTTTGCACGATCTATCATTGGGACCTGCCGCAGGCGCTGGAAGACAGGGGAGGATGGCCTAATCGCGACCTGGCGGGCTATTACGCCGACTACGCCGGCATTCTCGCCAAGTATCTTGGCGATCGGATCACCGTCTGGGCTCCCTTCAACATGCCCTGGTCGTTTACCTATATGGGTTACGGCGTGGGTGCGTTCCCGCCATGCCGGTCAAATTTCGGCGACTTTCTTAAAGCTGTGCACACGGTCGCTCTCGCACAAGCTCAAGCGCTTCGGTCGATCAAGGTGGCGTCTTCGAAGGCCACCGTGGGGAGCGCCTACGGGATGTGCCCGGCGTATCCGGCGACCAATTCTGAAGCGGATCGCGCCGCCGCTCGGCGGTATCACGCGATGAACAACGTGTTCTTTCTCGAAGCTGCTATGAAGGGCCGTTATCCGAAGGCGTTCGTTGGAGAGCCGCCGTACGAGCAGATGGGTTTCAAACCGGGCGACGAAAAGCTTATGCATGCGCCGCTCGACTGGGTAGGCTTCCATTACTACACGCGCCGCATCGTTTCCGACGCGAGCCAGGTGCAGGCCTTCGGAGGAGGAGGCTTTAGCGGTACTGAAATCGAAGCCGACCCTGCAACTGGACGTGACCCCTACACTCGCTTCCGTGCGGTCATGCCAACTGAAGGCCCGCTCACCGAATCCGGCCTTGAAGTGTGGCCACGCGGAATCTATGACCTCGTAATGCAGATCTCGCGCGAGTATGACCATCCCGCCATCGAGATTACCGAAAGCGGCTCCGGCTATCTCGACGCACCTTATGACGAGGAAAAGGACCGAGTGCCCGACACGCGGCGCATCGAATTTTTCCGACAGGAACTGGCTGAACTCGCGCGCGCCATCTCCGATGGGGCGCGAGTCCGCTCATTTCATGCGTGGAGTCTGCTCGACAACTTCGAATGGTCCAACGGTCAGACGGAGCGCTATGGCCTGATCTACGTCGACTACCGCGATCAGAAGCGCACCATCAAGGATTCGGGCCTGTGGTACGGCCGGGTGGCTGCTCGGAACCGTCTGGACGTGTAGGGCTATATCGCCTCGCCGTGACTGTCCCCGCCATCACCATCTCTGCCCGACGACCCATGGCTCAGGGTCACGCCGCCATTGGTCGTCTCGGCGTGGATGGTGGGACCTCCACTGCCGATATCGGTGGCCAGGTGGTGCTTGATGTCTCCCTGAATGGTGATGGGGAAGTTGACCTCGATGCCGCCGTTGACCGTACCGGTTTCAAGATGGGCAGAATAGTGCTCGGGGATATTGAGTGAAATGCCGCCATTGGTGGTCTCGGCGTCGAGGCCCTTGCCGCTCCAGCGGTCGCCGGAGAGTGAGATGTCGAGCCCGCCATTGACCGTGCTGCCATGGACGTTGCCCGCGAGATCGGTGAGATCGACTCCGCCGTTGGTGGTGTCGAACCTGAGGTCGCCGTTAAGATGCGCGAGGTCGATACCGCCGTTCATGGTCTTGAGCTCTGCTGAGAGCTGGCGAGGCGCGCGGATGACGTAGTTAATGCCGTAGCCCTGATGCCCCCAGTGAAAATTCGGACCTTTGTCGTGAATCGTGCCGCCCGCGGTTTCGATCTGAATCTCCCGGAGAATGCCGGCCGCCTCCGAAGAGGTGTTTGCCCAACCCTCAATGCGAGCCTCGATGCGGACGTCCTGGCGGTCTTCTCCCACGACGTGAATGCCGCCGTTCATGCTGGAGACACTGAGCTTCTCAGGCTTGGCGATGGTGATCGTGCGGACCTCGCAGGCGTGCTCCTGATGGCCCCAACCCCAGTTCGTATGATCCTTGTCTTCGCCAGTGCAGTCGCGGATGGTCCAGCCGTCAGCGCTGGCCAGCGCCCGGCCATCGGCCGCGCCTTCGTAGTGCTTGGCGTTTGCATGGAAGCCGTTCAGGAAGCCGCGCCAGCCGCCATTCCATGGCTGGGAGCCGATGCCGACCACGACGAGCAGGGCGGCTGCGAAGAATGCGAAACGGCGCATGGGATGACCCTCTGAGGGACGATACGGAGGCTGTGTCATGGGAGTTCCTTAAAACACCAACAATGAGAAGCAGCACGCAGTGGGCCAAATGCTGTGCCTCACAACAGGATTGGAATCAACCAGTTTACCCGATATTCACGGGATCAGAGTGTCCGCTTGAGGTCAAAGGTGTTCGAGAGTGGACAAGTCTAAGGGGGTTTATCGATCCGGGCAGGTTTAACCCTTCCGCTTCAGAACTAGACGTGAAGTGGCGCTCTCAGACAGGAGCTCAATTTATATCGCCGCCGCGACTCTTGGTGAAGAGGCAGTCGCTGTGTCCGTCGCCTTTTGCTGAGAATGTGCCTGCGTCTTCGTCATTGCTAACGTACCAGTCATAGATCTCATGATTAATGAGGCACGGGACGCGACGCAGACACACACTGAGTTCACGGACCTCTTAGAACGGCCGCCATTCCAGGGTTGGGAGCCGATGACGACCACGACGAACAGGACAGCTGCGAAGACTGCGAAGCGACGCATGGGATGACCCTCTGATGCACGATACGAAGGCTGTGTCATGGGAGTTCCTTAAAACTTCAACAATGAGAAGCAGCACGCAGTGGGCCAAATGGGATGCCTAGCAACCATATTGGAATCAGCCGATTTACCGGATATTCATGTCAAGTGGTGTCCGCTTGAGGTCGAAGCTGTCCGGGAGTGGACATATTGTAAGGGATGCGAGACACGTTTAGTGCTTCTTTTCCCAGAATTCTTCGTGACGGTCGTCGTGAAATCGAATTCCTTTGACTTCCCCTTCAGAGTCTTTCTCGAAGGTGAGGCGGGTGGGGCTGCCGGTGGGATAGAAGAATGTCGTAGCGCTCTCGGGCAGCAGCTCGATCGTGTCTCCGATGCGATTCCTGGTGAAGAGACGATCACCCTGGCGAATGATAGTCGCCTGAATGGTGCCTGCATCCTCGTAATCGCCGACATAGTCGTCGTAGATCTCGGGATTGATTTTGGCGGGCACGGGATGGAGAGGCACATGGACCTCTTCGGCAGCGGGCACGAGTTTTGGAATGATGCTGAGGTGGTGCTCAAGCAGCCATCGAGGCAGGTCGGGGTTCGCGTAGGCCTTGTCCCAGGCATTGTGCCGCCAGCCGGCATACTCCCAGTAGCGGACGTTGCCGCCGGCGGTCTTGAGGGCGTCGTACATGAGGGCGGCTTGTTTCGCGCTCACCACGTTGTCGTCGGCGCCGTGGAATATCCAGATGGGGGTGCGACCGATGGCGCGGGCGTATTCGCCGGGCAGTATTGCGCTCTCGCGCCAGCGGTCCGGCTTGTAAGACCAGAAGACTCCTCCGCTGACCGGCACGATCGCGGCGAAGCGGTGCGGGTTGTAGCGGGCTAGCTCGTAGACTCCATAACCGCCCAGCGAGAGGCCGGTGAGATAGGTGCGGTCGCGGTCGCCATGGAACTCCTTAGTGTCCTGATCGAGCGCGGCCAGCGCCATCTGCATCATGTCGGGATCGGTCCAGTGACGATGGCCAAATGGAACCTGGGGCATGACCACAATGAAAGGCCAGCGGTCGGGGTGCACGCGGATAGCCTGCGGCAGGCCGATCTGCGTCTCATCCATACCCTCTGAGCCGCGCTCGCCCGAGCCATGCAGAAAGAGGATCACCGGCCACGAGGTGTGCTCATTCCAGTTCTCGGGCACATAAACCTGGTACTTGTAGGTGACACCGTTAACGGTGACATGGCGATTGAGGAAACCAGTGTCGTTGTGGCGAGGGAAGGCGCGCGCGGGAAGAACCGCAGCGAGAGAGAGAAAAGGAACGATCAGCCAGTAGGCCAGTCGGCGTGGGTTCACTGCTGGACAGGATAACGCGAAATAGCCGCGAATCCGCATGTATCCCTACTGATCTCTTGTTCCATCGGCTCCGCAAGCGCAATATTGTCTGGGCCTGCAACAATCGAGGGAAAGAGGTTAAGAATGAACTTCACGCGCCGGGATTTTAACCGCTTCGCTGGATTGGCCGCTGTGTCACAGTTTCTTCCCGCCGTCCAAGCGCAGACTCCCGATCGCCGTGTCGGGTGGTGCGTCGTCGCGCTGGGCCGCATCTCGATGGATCACTTCATGCCCGCCATGAAGACATCGCAGACCGGAAAGATCGTGGCGCTGGTGAGCGGGCATCGCGATAAGGCTGAGAAGCAGGCGGCGATCTACGGCGTGCCGGCGAGCGCCATTTACAACTACGAAAACATGGACACGATTCGCGACAACAAAGAGATCGACGCCGTATACATCGCGCTGCCCAACAGCATGCATGCCGAGTACACGATTCGCTCGGCCAAGGCTGGCAAGCACGTGCTGTGCGAGAAGCCGATGGCCACCAGTGTCGCCGATTCAAAGGCGATGATCGAGACATGTAAAACAGCCAACAAAAAGCTGATGATCGCCTATCGCTGCCAGTATGACCCTACTCATCTGAAGGCCATCGAGCTGATTCGAAGCGGAGCGCTGGGACAGGTGCAGGCCATTGAAAGCGCATTCGGATTCAACTGCGGAGCCGGCGAATGGCGTCTGGACCGAAAGATGGCGGGCGGTGGCCCGCTCATGGATGTCGGCATTTACTGCCTCAACGCCTCCCGCTATCTCACCGGCGAAGAGCCAGGCAATATCTATGCCAACTCATCGGTGATCGATCACGACGGGCGCTTCGACACCGTGGAGGAGAATGTTGGGTGGACGATGAAGTTTCCCTCCGGCATCGTGGCCAGCTGCAATACCACCTATGGCGCAAGTATGACCGGGTCCTTTCGCGTCCATGGCGCGAAAGGCATGCTGCAGGTGTTGCCCGCCTTCAACTATGACGGCATGCACCTTACCGCGGAGATCGGCCGTGACCAGAAGATCGACGAACTCTCGACTGCCCGCGATCCAATCGAGTTCAACTGGCAGTCGGACCACTTTGCCGATTGCATCTGGAACAACAAGATGCCGAAGACTCCAGGCGAGGAAGGCCTGCGCGACATGGAGCTGATGTCGGAGATATACAAATCTGCGGGCTTGGCGGCGTTGTGATGATCGACAAGGTATTTGCTCATACCTTCATTAACCGTCATTCTATGAAGGTATGCGGATGACATCCCTCAATATCTCGCTTCCTGAGCCCTCAAGGCTGTGGAATCGAAAGTCGAGGCCGGCGATTACGGGACGCCCAGCGAATTTGTCCGCGACCTCATCCGTCGGGACAAGCCGACGCAACTTCGATAGCTGGAAATCGAGCTGGTGGATGCGCTCCGTTCCGGAAACTTAGAACTAAGCGAGGCGGAACTGCAAGACCAGTCCATAGTGAACATCTTGCGGAAGAAACTGGGCAGCAAAAGTGGTAAGAAGGTTTAGGGGTTTTCTCTAGAAGCTTATGTCTGCCCGCCCCCTGCATGAGGAAGCCAAAAGTCCTTCTATAAATCACCAAAGTTGCGGCGCTTGCCATCATTGAGCAAGCCGATTATTACAGTGCAAAACAGGATGGTTTACTGGCTCATCGTTGGGAAAGGGGCAATGGACGATGCAATTCGCTCCCTCCTGAAAATGCCGGAACGGGGCTCGCCCTGTAACTTCAAACATCCACAAGCTGCAAAATCTTCGGCGCATCGGAGTGCCATTATTTCCGCAACACCTGGTCTTCTACGAATATCTTCGCGAACAACGTCTGGTATGTATCGTGTATGTGATCCATGGCGCGCGGGATGTTGAAGGGTTGCTCGCCGGATTTTAGCGATCCGCTCCCGCCGACCGTAATATAGCTGCCCTATCCGTTCAGCGTCTCCTGTAGTTTATTCACCGTGCTGTTGAGACTTTTATCGGTGCGGCGTTGTTCGTCGATTTTTGCGATGGAGTGCATCACGGTCGTGTGATGTTTGCCGCCGAACTGCCGTCCAATCTCGGGCAGGGAGGCCTCGGTCATCTGCTTGGCCAGATACATCGCGATCTGGCGCGGCACAACTACAGCGCGTGAGTTGTTCTTCTGCTTGAGTTCGGCGACGCGCATACCGAATTGCTCGGCGACCGCCCGTTGAATGGCTTCGATGGTGATCTTGCGGACCTGTGTATCGATGAACTGCTTGAGGCACTGTTGTGCGGTGGGCAGCGTGATCTCGACTCCGTTGAGGCTTGACCAGGCAAAGAGACGGGTGAGCGCACCCTCAAGCTCGCGCACATTCGTCCGAACGTTCGAAGCGATGAAGAGAGCAACATCGGTTGGGATGGTAACGTGCTCGTTCTCTGCCTTCTTCTGAAGGATGGCGACTTTGGTCTCGAGGTCGGGCGGCTGAATGTCGGCGATGAGGCCCCACTCGAAGCGCGAGCGCAGACGGTCTTCAATCTCGGGCAGCTCTTTGGGCGGACGGTCCGACGCGATGACGATTTGCTTCATGTTCTCATGTAGGGCATTGAACGTATGGAAAAACTCTTCCTGCGTCCGCTCCTTTTGCGAGAGGAATTGGATGTCGTCGATGAGCAGCAGGTCCACCGTGCGGAACTTGTCGCGAAAACCCGTCATCTTGTCATAGCGGACGGAGTTGATCATCTCGTTAGTGAACTTCTCGGCCGAAACATAGCTGATGGAGGCGGTGGGCTGGCGCAGCTTTACCTCGTGTCCGATGGCGTGCATCAAATGCGTCTTCCCCATGCCCACTCCCCCATAGAGAAAGAGCGGGTTGTAAGCCTTCGAGGGGCGCTCTGCGACTGCTTCCGAGGCGGCGCGAGCGAACTGGTTGCCAGAGCCGATCACGAACGCATCGAAGGTGTAGCGCGGATTGAGCTGCGCTGCGGTCGACCAGTCGAAGCGGGCTTGTTGCGGCGCGGGCGGCGCGGGCCGCGAGCCCCGCGGGGCATTCGGCGGCGCATTGGAGGCGTGCGTCGAGACAGGAGCAAACCCTCCGTCTTCACGAACGCGTGTCAGAGTAGGGTCTTCTTCCGGCGTGATGAAGGTCACGTCGTCGAAGTCCAGCTGCAGTGCGTCGATCGCTTCCTGAATGAGATCGGTGTAGCGTTCGGCGATGTGTTGAAACTCCGGTGTTGGGATGCGCACGAAGAGTATGCGCTCCTTGACGTGGCTGTAACGGGTGGGCTTGAGCCAGGTATCGAAAGACTGGCGATTGACCTTCTTTTCGAGAGCGCCGAGAATCCGCACCCAGGGATTGGGCACGGCGGCTGGGGTGGTGACAAAAGACATTCCGGTTCCCTTACTTGATCGCTCGCAGGACTATCGTCGACTCTGGCAAAAGTGAAATGCCCAAATTATGCTTGACCCGAGGAAGGGAAGCACGGGAGCATTTCTCGTTGGCCGGGAGGTGCATCGGACTGGACCTGGCTCCGGTGCGTCGGTCGATCGACTGACGCCTGCGAGGCGTCAGGAAATTCTCTTCTAATCGTTGCCGATACTAGCACAGATGCAAGGCTGAGCGACTGTGGTTTCCGCGGCATTTTTTGCGAAGGTAATAACTTGCACCATGGATTGTGAAAAAATCGTCCCGAGGCACGTATTTTGCGGCTATGGCCGGATGAGATATAATCAATCTTTGTCCGGAAGTGGCATTGTTCTCTGGTGTCTGCCGGGCAGCATTCTTCCAAAAAGATAAAGTTATAGGAGCGCAGTTCCATGCCAAAGCGCACATTTCAACCGAATCGCCGCCATCGCTCGAAGGTTCACGGCTTTCGCACCCGCATGAAGACCAAGAGCGGAGCAGCCGTGCTGTCGCGCCGCCGCGCCAAGGGTCGCAAGCGCGTCTCCGTAAGCGCTGGCTTTCGCGACTAATCCTCCAGCCACGCTTTTGCGAACCTCGGATTTTTACGAATCTCGATCGAAATTCACGCCGAAAGAGTTTGTTTTCTATGAACAACGGCAGTCAGGCTATCTGTGCTGCCGTCCCGTGGCCCGCTCGGTCCTCGGCAGCGGACCTCCGCATGGATATGGGTGTCCTGCGTCGCGGCTTTCGGGCCTGGGTTCCCCTGCGTGAGAATCCATTGCGCGACAATAAGAATATGCCGGAAGGTCCCGATTTACGCAGCTCCCGTTTGCGGAAGCACGCCGACTATCAGCGTGTGTACAAGGAGAGCCGGAAACATTTCTCGCAGTCGATGAGCTACTTTTTTCGTACCCGCACAGAGCAGGATAATGTCCCCGAAGGACCGCGCGTGGGGCTTACGGCAGGGCGCGTGCTCGGCAAAGCCGTAGAGCGCAATCGCATCAAGCGACGCATGCGCGAGGTGGTGCGGATCAACCTGAATCGTCTGCCGCGGACCGTCGACGTAGTGCTGCATCCTCGTAAATCCGTCATCGATATGGAATTTGCGAAACTCGAGAACGAGGTGGCGCGAATTTTTTCGACGGTGACTTCTCACATCGACAAGAAGTTCAACACGAGGGATGAGGGAGGGCGGCGGTGAGCTTGCGCGATCGCCTCATTTCCACCTTGCATGGCGCGTATAAGTATGGCTTGTCACCGTTCATCCATGCCGTGTCGGGAGTCGCGGGCGCGTGCCGTTTCCAGCCAACGTGTTCGGAATACGCGGCAATTGCGGTGAGCGAATATGGCTTCGTGCGCGGCGGGTGGATGGCGCTGAGCAGGCTGTTGCGCTGCCATCCCTTTCACCCGGGTGGTTTCGACCCGATACCCGTCAAGCCTTCGGCGCATGCCGGAACCGATTCATGCAGCGTCATTCACAGACACTGTCGCTAGTTAACATAAAAGAAGCCCGACTCCACATACGACCGATAGGAACGCAGTTTTGGCAGAGATAAAAAACCCGAATCAACAAGGCGGAGGTCAGGACTCCCGCACGATGCTGATCTTCACCGGCATCTTCCTGGTGATGTTTCTGGGCTTGCAGTACTTCAAAGCAAAGAAAGGGCCTGAGCCGGCTCCGAACCAGCAGCAGGTCGCAAGTACGAGCACGGCGTCCCCACAGACTGTGGTTCCAACTGCGACCGCCACGATGCCCGATCAAGCCCCGGCAGCGGGCGCCGTAGCGGCAACAAGCGAGAGCACGACGGTCATCGAGAACGAGCTTTATCGCATCACGTTCACCAATCGCGGCGCGCACGTGACGTCGTGGATCCTGAAGAAATTCAAGGATGACGATCGCAAAAATCCGCTCGATCTGGTCAATCAGTCTGCCGCTCTCAAGTTTGGGTATCCGCTGTCACTTTTCTCCTATGACGCGAATCTGCGGAATCGCATGGAGAGCGCTCTCTATGTGCCGTCGACCACAGGAAAACTGACCGCGCCGGACACGTTGAGCTTCGAGTATTCCTCGGGTGGCCTTACTGTCCACAAAAGCTTCCGCTTCGATTCAACCTATGTGGTTCACGCGGAGGTTTCGGTTACACAGAACGGAGCGCCACTGAGCGTGCTGCTGGCGTGGCCATCGGGTTTTGGAAGCCAGAACACGCTGCCCCAGTTCGCAAGCGGGCTCATCAACATTTCGCAGAATGGCAAAGACGATCAGATCACAGCGAAGAAGGTGGTGGGTGGGGACACCCTCCACGGACCGTTTGACTGGGCGGGGGTGAGCGATCTCTACTTCGCCGCAATCTTTTTACCCGACAATCCTCCAAACGCCACCCTGGTGACTCTGCACAATACGATCGACGTGCCGCGAAATCTCAGGAGGCCTGATCCGAATCAGACGGATCAAGCCCCGGTGCTAGGCGCGGCGATGGGCGACACCGCCGGGCACTTGAGCATCCGTCTCTTTGCCGGGCCGAAGTCCCTTGATGTGCTGGGATCGGTACACGCGGTAACTGGACCGAGCCTGGAGAAAGTGGTCAGCTTCGGATGGTGGGGCATCATTGCCAAGCCGCTCTTCCTGATTCTCCGCTTCTTCTATCAGCATGTAGTGCCGAACTGGGGTTGGTCGATCCTGCTGCTGACCGTCATCCTCAATCTGGCCATGCTGCCCACGCGCTTCCAGATGATGAAGTCATCGCTCAAGATGCAGCGCATCCAGCCGCAGATGGACGTCATCAAGGCGAAGTACGCGAAGTTCAAAGCCACCGACCCGCGCAAGCAGGAAATGCAGCGAGAGGTTATGGATTTGCAGAAGCGCGAAGGCGTGAACATGTTCGGCGGCTGTTTGCCCATGCTCATCCAGTGGCCATTGCTCTTCGGCTTCTATCGCATGCTGAGCAACGTAATTGAGTTGCGACAGGCGCATTGGCTATGGCTTCCGGATCTCTCCGCTCCCGATCCGTGGCATATTCTGCCTATCTTCGTGGTCATATCGATGTTTTTGACGCAGTTCTTAACGCCCTCACCCGGCATGGACCCTGCCCAGCAGAAGATGATGGCCTTCACTATGCCAGCAGTCTTCGGCTTCATGATGTGGAATTACGGGTCGGGATTATCGCTTTACTGGGCGTGCGGCAACTTCATCGGTGTGGCAACGCAGCTGGCGATTAACCGCAGTGAGATGGGTCGCGAGATGCGCGAGATTGCCGCCAAGCGCGCAGCGAAGCGCACAGGCAAAGTGATCAACGCGCGAAGATAGAAAGCTGTTATCAGTCACTGGCTCTTCCCCTTCTGTGCCGTCGCCGCTGACTAAATAAGTCATGGAATGAGATACTAAATACCGATGCCCATTGAGGATTATTCAGCCGCAGCACAACGGATAGCCGACCTTCTCAAGATTCTTACAACGACCGGTGGCCTTCGCCTCAAGTACAGGATTACCGCGGGCCAAGGCGCCGCCGATCCGGACAGGCTGGAAGCACGTGAAATCTACGTGGAATTGGCTGGGCCCGATGCGGGATTGCTGACCCAGCGCGGCGGTGAATTGTTGCGGGCGCTCGAGCACGTTGCGGCGAAGATGATTCGCCTCGAAAACGAGGAGCATGACAAGATTTCCTTCGACGCGAATAACTTCAAAGCTCTTCGGGCGCGGGAGTTGAAACTGGCCGCCGAAACTGCCGCGGAAAAAGTCCGGCGAACGGGACAGCCCTTCAGTTTCGCGCCTATGAGTTCGCGTGAGAGGCGCATGCTGCACCTGGCGTTTCGCGACTACGACGATCTCGCAACCTCTTCGACCGGCGAAGGCCTGCATCGCTTTGTGGTGGCTCACCCCAAGGGCTACGATACCGCCAAGATTGCCGCTCCAACAGGACGGCCTTTTGCCGGCGGCCGCGGACGCCGCTGACTCCGTAAAATAAATCCGAGTCGGCGCGCGCTGATCGCTGATCGCCGAACCCCGAAAATGCAGCCCCATCCACAAGTCGCCGAGCAGGAATCGGTTGCCAACGAGACGATTGTAGCCATCTCCACTCCGCCGGGCCGCGGAGGCATTGGCATTGTGCGCCTCTCTGGCCCGCACGCACTCGAAATCGCGAGCGGGTTGCTCAAGCTGCGCAATCCGCTCACCCATGCACGCGCTCTCTTCGCGGAGATTCTCGATCCCGAAACACAAGCCAAACTGGATGAGGCCATTGCCACATTTTTCTGCAGGCCGAACTCATACACCGGCGAGGACTTGGTGGAGGTCGCCGCCCACGGTTCACCCGTTGTTCTTGAGTTGCTGATCCGGCTGGCTCTGCAGCGCGGGGCGCGTTTGGCCCGTCCGGGCGAATTTACGGAGCGAGCGTTCCTTTCCGGACGAATCGATCTCACACAGGCCGAGGCGGTGCGCGATCTGATCGAATCGCAAACGCTCTACCAGGCGCGTGTTGCTGCGGAGCAAATGGGGGGCGCGCTGTCGCGTCGTATTCAGCCGCCGAAGCAGGCATTGGTGGAGTTGATTGCACTGCTCGAAGCAGGAATCGATTTTGCCGAGGATGATATCGACGTCACGCCGGACACTGAAATCGTAACTCGCATCGATACAATCTATGGGCAGCTGGAAAAGCTCGCCCGCTCCTTCGAACACGGGCGCATGGTGCGCTCGGGATTGACATTGGCGATTGTCGGCCGTCCAAACGTCGGCAAGTCTTCGTTGTTCAATTGCCTCGTCGAACGAGAACGCGCCATCGTGACCGCCATGCCGGGTACAACACGCGACTTGGTAACGGAGCATGTGTCGTTGGGAGGCATTCCGCTCGAGCTCGTAGACACGGCGGGATTGCGCGAAGCAAGGGACGAAGCAGAATCGATCGGCATCGAGAAATCACGCGAAGCACTGGCCGATGCAGACCTAGTCCTCATAGTCCTGGAAGCGGGGATTCCAATACACGAGGATGAATCGGACTTGATTCGATCGCTCTCTGGCCGGCGCGCATTGATCGCCCGCAACAAGAGTGACCTCGCCTTGAATAATTCAGACCTGAGCGTGCTGAATTTTGTGGACGAGGCTCGTAAAAATTTGTCTCTGTCCGTTGTCGTGACGTCTGCCGTGACCGGTCAGGGCATCGTGGAGTTGCGCCGCGCGTTACTCGAAATGGTACGCAACCCGGCATCTGAAAGCGAGAGCGGCATGCTGACGAATCTGCGGCATCACGAAGCAGTCACCGCAGCACTAACATCGCTGACAACAGCAAGGCAGGCGATCAGCGGGAAAATCCCGCACGAGATGTTGCTGCTCGATTTGTACTCATCACTGCGACAATTAGACAGCCTGACCGGTGAAACAACCGCCGACGACATATTGAACCGAATTTTTTCCACCTTCTGCATTGGAAAATAGACACATCATTGATGAACATACTTTACGATCACCAAGCTTTTTCTCTGCAAAGCGCGGGGGGTATCACTCGATATTTTCGTGAACTCATGAGCCGTCTTAGCCGGGTGGAAGGGGTCAAGCCAGTTGCGCTTCTCGGTTTATCCGATAGCCACTCTTCCATCCCTGGAATTGTTGGGCATGAGCGCACTTTCCTCTGGAATCATTCCTTTTTTTCGCCAGGACTGACGACCTATGCCATCAACGAGGCTCTTCTGAACGCAGTTGCGCTGTCCTCTGGAAAGTTTGATATCTACCACAATACTCTCTACAGATTTATGCCGTTGGCTCGTGCTCAACGTTTGGTAGCGACTCATCATGATTGCATTCAAGAGAGATTCCCTGAATCTTTCAAAGATCGAGGCCGGATTTTTCGCGCTAAACGGCAAATGTTTCAACAGACGGATTTAGTGTTTTGCGTCTCGGAATCGAGCCGGGCCGATCTTGAGGAGTTCTATGGAGTAGGACCGGAGAAAACCAAGGTTGTTTATAACGGCGTTTCAGACATGAAGCGTACTCCGAAAGGTCACGCCGAACTTAGGAAGATCGTGGATCGAGATTTCATTCTGTATGTTGGGAAACGAGATGGGTACAAAAACTTCACCGGCCTTATTAGGGCGATGCAGTTGTCGGGCATCCATCAGACCCACAGACTGCTCTCTCTCGGTGGCGGCATTCTGACAGCAGAAGAGAGGAAGCAAATCGCGGATGCGGGCTTGAAGGAAATTATCACGATCGTTCCGCACGCATCGTTCGAGCTGCTCTCTGAGAGCTATGCAGCTGCATCTCTATTGGTTTATCCGTCACTCTACGAAGGATTCGGCTTACCGCCGCTGGAGGCAATGCAAATGAAATGTCCCGCTTTAGTCGCGAGGAGCAGCGCGACGTCTGAAGTTTGTAGGGATGGAGCATTTTTCTTTGATCCAAACGTTATAGAGGAATTCAGTGAGATGCTTAAGTTCTCACTTTATGACACCAGTGCTCGCGAGGCCGTGATCGAACGCGGACTTAACGTGGTTAGGCGTTACTCATGGGATCGAACCGCAGCAGAAGTACTTATGGGTTATCGGGCGGTCCTCTAATCTCATGGTTGTATATGAAAGGATATATTAGGTAATTCTACCCGATGCCAGAGCTACGCGATTTATTCAGGATCGACCTCAGCCTTTCATCCCAATGATCCATCTGAATACGTCTCGAGAACTGTGCGTGATATACCTCAGAACAGCGCTGTTGCATTTCAGCCTTCAGCTGCGGCGAATGCGCATATTCGATCAACTGCGTTGCAACGCACTCCATATTATCGGAGTTCAGTACCCAACCTACTTGATATTGACGTATCCACACAGCAATGGAAGACTCATAGCTTCCCGCAAACAATACGGGCCGACCTGCAGAGAGCGCTCCAAAGAACTTTGAGGGTAAAACCGTTCCAGTCCATTCGCTATGCAGACTTACGACGTGCACATCTGCGCATGCGAGGCGATCTGTCAGGGAGTTTTTGTCGGCGAAAGGGACGAATGGAATCTCAATATTTCTCTTGCGCGCAGCGGTCCGCAACTCGGCTTCCCGATTTCCTCGCACACTGAAGACGATCCGCCCTCCATGACCTTCAATTCGTTCAGCCAGATCAAGCAGGTCTTCATAGCTGTGCGCCCTCCCAAAACTCCCGGAGTAGAGTAGCGCTAACGGCGCGTCCCCAAATAGGATCTTGCGTTCCGGCACACAGATGGGCAGAGGAGTAGCAGCCTCTTCGAGGGCCCAGGGAACGATTGTTTCGCGTTCTGCGTCAGAAGGATAAGTCAACAGCAGCCGGCGCATACAGGGACCGAGATCGGCAATAAGCGCGCAGGCTTTGTATGCTTTTCCCAGCCACCGCTTGAGGATCTTTGCAGCTTTGCCGTCCTGTGCCATGAGCCCGTCGGCAATTGCCGCTTCCGGATACAAATCAAAGCACCAGTGCGCGATCGCTGTTCGGCGGCTCAATCGCCTCCATGTGGGAGCTACAAGGACGCTCAGGACAGGATCCGTACCGACAATCAAGATGTCTGGCCGAGGTCTAGCTGTCAGGGAGAGCATGGACCAGCGCGTGATCATCCATGCCGCATTGCATAATCGCCCAATGCCGGAAGTCTGCCGAAAGCGCGGCCGCCAAAGTCGCCTGACCTTGACTTCCTTCCACTCTTCCGAGGAAGGGTAGCGCGCACCGTCGAGATGGCAGCTCCATAAGCATGGAAACGCCGTGACATCCCAGCCGCGTTCTACCAAACCAGCGCTGAGATCGCCGAACAGTGCGGCGCTTACGACGTCGTCCGGTGGAAAAAAGTGATAGAGAATCGCAATTGAGGGTCGCTTACCGGGCATAGATCGGTTGGTTCCGTGAAGTGAAGAAATCAGTGGCGACCCAGATATGTATCAACCGCATCCATCCGATGTGTAAACTGAAGTTGTTTGAAACTGAAGGTATCCGTGATCGTTTGGCTTTTAATCCTAGGTTCACTTCCGGCAGTTGTCACTCTTCTTCGGGCTCGGCGAGTAGATCACATTGCTCTTTTCAGTGCCGGCTACCTATACTATTGGGTGTTTCCCGTCCTTGTTGGACAATTCACTTTTGCTGGTGCCGAAACCAATGCTGCATATCAAACCTGGCTTTCTATTTTCGAGAGCGTTTCGCCTCGCCAGTTCGTTGTCTATTCTATCTCGATTCTGGTGTATTACGCGTGTTTCAGACTGGGAGATGCGTTGGCCCAGAGAAAAAAATTTAAACCGTCATTAGCGACAGCTCCTGCTCTGAATTTTGTGCCCTTGCTGTATGGTTGTGTATTTATCGTCGCAGTTGGCTTCACCTTTCAGATACGGTCGGCAATTGGCATGGACTATAGCGAGTTGGGCGACGCTTTCACGGCCAAAGGAACTCTAACGGCGATTAGTCTTGTTCTGCTGGCGCTGGCGTTGCTCATTACAACAACAAATGAAGAAACGACTTTCATTGCCACAGTGTCAAACCGCTGGATCCTTGGCTACTTTCTGATCGCGGTTCTGCTCCTGGGAATGGGAGAGAGACTCTATGTTATGACGTCGCTACTGCTCCTGGTCGCGTACCGATCAGTTTTCTTCAAAAAGTACACGCTCCCCCAGCTACTCGCTTTTGTGTTCGGAATGGCAGCGTTGTCTGCGGTGGCGGGGCTGATTCGATTGAGGGCCAGCGTTGATATAAGCTCGCTCATATTGAATCTCGCCTTTGAGCCGGTTTTTACCGCATACTCCCTGATCAGCTTCCTTGGCTCGAATCACGTCCCATGGATTGCGTTCCCGAAGTTCCTGGCTGGAGATTTTCTCAATCTTGTTCCGACAGCCGTGATGGGGAACAAGCAGGATTTCCTTCCGGATCCAACCAAGGCTGGATACTATTTTGTGAGTCCGCTTGGAGCTCTCAATTCCTGGGTTTCCTTCATAATAAATTTTGGATTAATCGGGACTGCATTCGTCATGTCATTCGTGGGATATCTTCTCGGCTGGCTGAGGAAGGAAGCTACTTCCCCCATTGTCAAGACTCAGTATCTGATGTGCTCAGCTTTCATGGTGTTTACCTTTTTTCGGGACCCCTTTTCAGTTTCCCTGGTCAAGAATATTTTTGAGTTCAGCCTTTTCGCGCCGTTGTTTTTGGCATTAGTCAGCGGCTTGCTGACCTGGAGTTCGGTTGGGATTCGGAACGATGTGCACTCCCGGATACACTTAAATCCTCACCTCTAACAAAATCGTTCCACGTTGCGACAATGAGAATTGTCTATGAAGTCAGTAGGCAACCGAGCAAGGTGATCCCGTCCGGCTGGGAGCGGTGGAGGTCTCGTCCTGCCTGACGGCTCTCGGCTGTTGACAGGACAGCGGCATCCACACAGTTTTCGCTTCTCCTATATATCCAAGGCCGTCGTGCTGTGGTACTGCTCGTTAAACTCGGTACGGCTCTTGAGCCAGGGGAAGAT
>Ga0206959_10165_pt1 | contig 18675 bp, 16 predicted proteins | sample Alteio_BWOrgHeat_31_FD_152971 | JGI IMG/M metagenome (GOLD analysis project Ga0206959, IMG submission 152971) | Enriched cells from forest soil in Barre Woods Harvard Forest LTER site, Petersham, Massachusetts, United States -... | ecosystem: Environmental > Terrestrial > Soil > Temperate forest >...
ACTGCCTGAAAATCGGCGGCCATTGGGTGCACCTGCGGATGTGCCTGACCTGCGGCGCCGTTCTCTTCGATGCGAACGAGAAGTTCGAATCCGGCACCGGGTGGCCATCCTTTACCCAGCCCGTGGCACGCAATGCTATCGCGTACCGTCTGGACGAATCGCATGGCATGCAGCGGGTGGAAACGGTCTGCAACACGTGCGATGCGCATCTGGGACATGTCTTTCCGGATGGCCCGCCGCCAAGCGGGCTGCGCTATTGCATGAATGCGCTCGCGCTGAAAAAGCAACATGGGGCATGATAAACTCCGGCGCATGGAGCCAGAGTCTGTATCCTCTTCTCAGCGACGGTCGTTCCTTAGCCGGCTAAACACGGGCGTGGCTGCGCTCGCGGCGTTTGCCGTTGGACGCGTGGCGAATGCGCAAACGAAAGCCGCCGCCGCTAAATTCGAGCCAATGCGTCATGAAAAGGACGACTGGCTGGATGAGGTGCCGGGCAAACACAGGCTGCTGTTTGACACAACCGGCGCGGATGGGTTAAGCAAGGCGGTCCTGTTCGCCAATAACTTCAAGCGCGTGAATCGCACCGACTACGGATTAAAGGACAGCGACACGGCGGTGGTCATTGTGGTGCGGCATCGCTCGGCTGCGTTCGGTTACAACGACGCGATGTGGGCCAAATACGGCGAAGCCATGGCGAAACGGATCAGCTATGAAGATCCGAAGACCCACGAGGCACCCAAGACGAATCCTTTTAATGCCTCCGGCAGCGGGGACGGTTCCCCCGACGGCCCAACTACCCTTGATTCGCTGGCGAAACAGGGAGTGCAGCTTGCAGTGTGCGCATCGGCCACTCGGGCGATTGCGGGAGCTATCGGCAAGGCGACTGGCGGCGAGACGGACGCGATTTTCGCTGAGTTGGGCGCGAACCTGGTGAATAAGAACGCCCGGTTAGTGCCGGCGGGGATCGTTGCCGTGAACCGCGCGCAGGAACGCGGTTACTCACTGGCCGTGGCCGTTTAGAACCCGCCTTTAGACATGGGCCGAGCGACCGGCGCCGCACTTACCCGGAGGGTTCCGGTCTAAAATGTCTTACCGTATTCTGACTCGCGATGAACACTTCGGGGCGCCGGGCCCGAAGCGCATCCTGGCGCTCGATGGCGGCGGCCTCCGAGGCATGTTAACGCTTGGGTACCTGCGTCAGATCGAGGAAATTCTGCGGGCGCGACACAGCAATGACCCCGACTTTTGCCTGTGCCACTATTTCGATCTCATTGCCGGAACGTCGACGGGCGCGATCATCGCCGCCGCGCTCGCGATTGGCATGAGCGTCGAGGCTGTAATCGGTCACTATCAAAAGCTTGGCCGGGAAGTGTTCTCCAGGAACTGGTTGCGGGATGGTTACGTGCGGGCCCGTTACGATGAGACAAAGCTGATTTCGAACCTGCAGCGGGTGTTCGGCAAAGACCGCACACTCGGTGATGAATCGCTTCAAACCGGGCTCCTCATCATGACCAAGCGGCTTGATACGGGAAGCCCGTGGCCACTCGGCAACAACCCGCGTGGCCGGTTTTTCAAAGCCCAGCCAACGGACAACTGGATCTCCAACGCGGACTATCCGCTCTGGAAGGTGGTTCGCGCCTCGACTGCGGCTCCGTCCTATTTCGAGCCAGAGCCAATTACGATTGCATCCGAGAAGGGAAAAAAGCGGGTTACCGGCACGTTCGTGGATGGCGGAGTGAGCCCGTTCAACAACCCCTCTCTTCAGGCACTCATGTACGCGACGCTCGACGGATACAACGTCGGCTGGAAAACGGGACCGGAGCAAATGTTGCTTGTTTCCGTCGGCACGGGCGCTTCTGATCCCAGCCGAACACCCTCGCAGGTCGCCGCAAGAGGGGCGATCAAGGCGCTCTTCAGCCTCATGGACGATTGTGGGTCGCTCGTCGAGACCATGATGCAGTGGATGTCGGAGAGGCCGACAGCACGGGAAATCGATTGCGAGATCGGAGACCTCGATGGCGATTTGTTGGGCGGCGCGCCATTGTTTTCTTACCGGCGTTACAACCTGACGTTCCGGAAAGAGGAAGTGGCATCTCTGCGCCCAGGGCTCTCGGCTTCACAAATGGCGTCGCTGGGCGAGATCGACAAGCCGGGCAATCTCGACGTGCTGCTGGAGTTGGGCGAAGCTGCCGCGGCGCGAGATCTCAACGACGAGTCGTTCCCTGCGATCTTCGACCTGGCACATTGAGGCGATTCGGTGACGGGCCGGCTAAAGTATGTGAAGCGCGAGAATCGGCAGGTAGTGGCCGTGCAGCTTGCACTGGACACGACCGGCTTCACGTATCGGAAGTGGGGCAGCCTCCAGACCTGCAAAGCCGGCGACTGGATCGTGAACAACGATGGCGACATCTACACGGTGGATGGCGGCACGTTCGAGCGCACTTATAGACAAACGGAGTACGGTATGTACGTGAAGGTCGCACCGGTTTGGGCGGAGGTAGCCGGGGAAGCCGGTTGTGTCCAGACCAAAGAGGGCACGACGCACTACGTCGCCGGAGACTATCTCGTGTTCAACGAAGACCAGGGAGGCGATGCCTACGCGGTCTCGGTGGGAAAGTTCGAATCGATGTACAAACCAGCGGAATAGGAACTGAGGGACAACGTACCAGAGCCAGTCCGACGTGGTGCAAACCGATTCCGCACCCTTGGCTTCGTTTACTTGCAACATAGCAATGACTTTAAGCCCTCCGTAGGTCCGTTCGGAAATTTTAATGTTGGCCCGGCGCTCAGGTTCTGCGAGACAACTAAGAACGACGAAACGAACCTGAGCGCCGACGGAGCCGAACAGGCCCTGGGCGCTAAATTTGATTGTTCGAATGTCAAAGATCTGACTACGGCAGAAGTATCCCATGCGACAGCGTTGTGCGATACATAAGCACCTAAAACGATTGACGCTTATTGCCGTGACCGTGCCCGGTTCAGCACAACCGGGGTATGAAAAAGCTAACGAGACGAAGATATGATCTGCAAGCCGGGGTATTTGAGAAGGCCGGTTCCTAAAGATCGCATTTCGACGAGGGCAATGAACGTAATATTGTCTATGGATTTTGCCGTGATTGTTTAAAATCAGCAGGTTACCGGATTGACAATGCGCAATCCGATTGTTAAGCTCGCCTCAAGGTTACAAAATATGATCAAAGTTCGAAGCGCTTTGTTAGCGATTTTTCTGGGGGGCGCTTTGGTGGCGCAAACTCCGCCAGTGTCCGCCGACCAGGCTTTCAGCACGATCAAGGAAATCAAAGATCCAGCAGAAAGGGCAGATGGCTTTCGGAAATTTCTAAACGACTATTCCACCAGCCGTCCCGCGCACGATCTGGCTGGACGCGAAATGGTGGACGCGGCGATTGCGGCATCCCCTGGCGATTCAGCCAAGGCACTTGGCCTTGCAAAAGACGCGTTGAAGTCGCTGTCGGGAATCAGCGAAGCACACGTCGCCGCGCAGTTCGCCGACGGATTGCTGGCCGCAAATCTGGCGCTGAATGACGCAGAGGAATTCGCGAAGCGGGCACTACAGTCCTTCACTTATGAGGCCTTCAAACCGTACGCTTTGTCGTTGCCCGCAGCGCGCCGTCACGTTCCGTCCGAGAGTTCGCTCCACGATCAGTTTACGGCGAATCAGGCGCGTATTCTGAACACGCTGGGACAGACCCAGGTCAAACAGGGCAAGACCGCGGCCGGTAAGGCGTCGCTTGAGGAAGCGTTGCGCAAGGACCCGTTTATGACTGAAACAGCGTACGCGCTGGCGGCCCTGTCGCAGGGCGGCGATCAGCGGTTGGCCTACTTGACCCATGGATATCTGGCCCATCCAGCAAAGGCTGATCGCCTGAAATTGGAAGCACTCTATCGGACGTCTCACAACAACTCGCTCAACGGGATCGAACAATACCTGGACCAGCAATATCTAAAGATGTTGCCGAAGTCGGCACCGCTCGAGGCCTGGCGTGGAAATCCCAGGCGAACCGTATTACTCGAATTGCTCACCGGGTCAGCTTGCCCTCCTTGCCTCGGCATGGACAGGGCGTTCGATCAGCTGATGGATCGATATCCCCGCAATGACCTGGTGGTGCTGATGTATCACCAGAATCAGGGCGGGCCCGACCCCATGACCAATTACACGACACTGAACCGTTTCGCATACTACAACGGGGTGAGTGCGCCGACAGTGATTTTGGCCGGGAATGTCGAGCTCGGCGGGGGACTTGCTGAGCGTGCGCCGGAATTCGCGGCCAGATTATCGGGCGACGTGGATGCGCAACTGGCAATTGCGGCGGGCGCGCAGATTCAGCTGGAAGGGTCGCTAAAGGGCCGCGATCTCCAGGTCCATGTCGAAGCGGACTCAATTGAACAGCACCCCGCCTCACGCCTGACGCTGCGGCTTGTGGTGGTCGACAAAGAGATTCATTATTCGGGCGAGACGGGGGTGCGGTTTCATCCCATGGTGGTGCGCGCGATGGCCGAGTTTCCGATTGAAACCTCAACCTCGAAGAGCGTGCGCCATACGTTCAACCTGGATCGAATCGCCGCGGATTTGAAGGAATATCATGACGATTTCGAAAGGCAGGAGTCTTTTATTTCAGTTAAGGGTAAGTATGAGCGCTTTAATCCGGATGCCTCTTACCGCTGGCCGAACCGTCTGGAAACCATCGGCACGAATGGCGTCGCGGTCGCGGCGTTTGTGCAGGACGACGATACGAGAAAAATCCTGCAGGCCGCATATCTGGATCTTGCCGAAAATCGCTCAGGCACTCACCAATGATTCGCGCGCTTTTGCCGCTCGCCACTGCGGCAATCCTGTTCGGTCAGGCTATCAATCCGGTGCACTGGACCATCGCCGAAAAGGAGATGAAAATTGTGTCGGGGCAAACGATAACGATCCACATCACGGCCGAGATTGAACCAGAATGGCATTTGTATGGGTTGCGAAAGATTGAAGGTGGCCCTATTGCAACAACGCTGACGGTAGAGAAAGATCAGGCCTTTCAGGTGGCGGGGGGAATTGGTTCGTCGCCGCCGGTTTCTGCGAACGATCCATCATTCGGAGTTAAAGTGGAATACTATCTCGGCCGCGCTCACTTCGAGTTGCCTGTCAGAGCCGTCGTGGACAGCAAGCCGGGTCAAAGCATTCTGAAAATCGTGGCTCGATATCAGATGTGTAATGACACGCTCTGTCTGCCACCAAAAACAGTGACCATGGAGCTTCCGGCAGAGATTGCGAAGTAACAAACGCCAAGAAACGCGCGGCTCCGATGCAGCCACAACGTTGCGCTTAATATGAGCCAATTTCAGAGTGGAATCAAATGTGGCCATCACTAACGCTTTAATGGCGACGCGGCCGCATTCGCTCCGCGGAAAGGTTAGAATGCGGGAGCGAGGAATGGCGCCGGGTTTCAAAACCGTTCTTTGCAAGGAGCAAATCATGAGCACCGCCAACACGAAAGCCGTAACCGTCCACGCACCAACCAACATGACTCTGGAACAAGCGCAACATGTTCTGGCGTCTGTCCTGGGGAAAGTCGGGCACCCAATGTGCATATCCGGCTTTAACATTAATTTCGTAAATTTGGGTGACCCGGCACCGCTCAACCTGAAGGTCGATCCCGGGAGTATGAAGGTCACTTAGGCGGGCGGTTAACCTCCAGCCAATGCTGTTCAAGCCTCCGCGGCTCGGTCCCGGCGCAGTCTACCTTCGGTCTCTGGACGGTCTTTTCCGGACCAATGGAGATCTGATCAGGATCGCTGAGATCGAGCCGCAGATCTTCTGGACGAAGCCAACTTCACCCGGCTCGAATCCGCGCGGCAGTTCGCTCGAAAGGCGCCGGATTGCGGCGCTCCCGCAGCAGACCCTCACCCATGGCGTCGGCTTTCCGGTTGGCGGTACGATTTGCGATCACGAAAACCACATCGCGGAGTTCCGCCTGTGGAACGAAGAACTCACCTCGCCCTGGACCAGCGAGCACCTTAGCATCCTTTCCCTTCGCGGCGCCGCCGGCCCCCAGCCATGCGGGTTCCTCATGCCGCCTCTGCAAACCGAATCCGGAGTGAAACTCGCTGCACAGAACATCCGCAGGCGCCGCGCCGCCCTCGGCGTTCCATTCGCCGTTGAAACCGGCGTCAACTATTTCCTGCGCCGCGATTGCGAGATGCCGGACGGAGACTTCTTCGCGGCCATCGCCGAAGAAGCTGATTGCGGCATCCTCCTCGACCTCACCAACCTTTGGAGCAACCAGAAGAACGGTCGAGCCCGCATCGCCGATATAGTGGCCAAACTTCCTCTCGAACGCGTCTGGGAAGTGCATCTCGCCGGCCTCGAACTGGAGCGCGGTTATTGGGTGGACGCGCACTCCGGCGGAATCGATCCGGACCTTGCCGCCATTGCCGGCGATGTCATCTCCAGCCTCCCGAATCTCGGCGCGATCATTTTCGAACTCGCGCCCGATCGTGTTTCCGCCCTGGATGAGGCTTCGTATCTGAAAGAGATCGAGACCCTCCACCTGCTCTGGGAAAAAGCCCGGCGGCCGCCAGCCAATTCGCGGCCGATCGTCTCGCCTCTGCCGGAAGCGGAGCCAGACGGCATGCCGGACATGTGGGAACAGGTGATTGCGCATCGAATGCTCCCGGCGGCCAACCGCCCCGAAGGGCCTGCCAGTGCGATCCCACTCACAACTGCTGACGAGGAACGCTTCTCTCTCTATACGTATCTGGCTGCTTCATTCCGCACCGGCGCGCTTGCGGATCTGCTCGGAAATACCCTTCGTCTGCTGCAGTTAGCCATTGGTAAAAAGGAAGTCGGCGATCTGCTCGATCGTTACATCGCAGCCACTGCTCCCGTCGTATTCCCAACCGACGAAGCGCTGCAATTCCGCCGCTATATGGACGCGCATCCGCTTCCGGTCCCCGGCTTCGAAGAGATGTTGAAGTTCGAGTCTGTTCTGATCCAGGCCGCTGCCGACAGCACCACTGTCCGCGCCACTTTTTATAAGGACATCGACGTGATGCTGACAGACCTTGCGGCCGGCAATCTGCCCGGACCATCTTCCGACCGCGCCGCAACCCTGCTCGAGATCGGCGTCGACCCCGTCCCGTTCGTTCGCATCTGTGACTCAGCGCGCGCCGGCGCGTGACATCAACCACGATCTTCACGTATTTGGCAGGCAGTTCGGTTGTTTCCGCGATCACCCAGACGCCAGTCTCCGGACGCCTGGAACTTGTGGCCAATCCCGCCGATGTCCCTTTTTGAAATATTCACACGCGAGCGGCCGGTTTGCGCGCTCGTTCCCGGGAGTGGACAGGATGGCAAACCCAGCCCCACAACTCAGCAGAGGTAATCTTCAGCCGCCGCGTCTACAAGGAGCACGGCGTGAGCTACCAGCAGATCCCATACCGAACCGATGCACCGAGATCATCTCGAGATTTTGCACCGGTGTCTGCTTTGCGATCATCTCAATCGCGTGGCTGCCGATGCGCCTCGCTAAGTTGCTGCCATGTGCAAACGGCTGCTCATCGTTTGGTTCACTGTGGCGATCGTTCGCACCCCGGACCAGGTGTACGCGCAGTTCACGGACCCCCACAGCTATGACAATACCCCGGTGGGAACGAATCAGCTCGAACTTGCCTATGGCTACGCGCGCGCCAATGCGTCGATTGATACTTCGCTGATCGTCGCGGGCGCCAGATTTAACGTGAGTCAGGGATCGATTACTTACACTCGCTATTTCGGCTTCTTTCACCGTCTGGCCTGGGTGGAAGCCGGTGTCCCACTCGCCGGCCTCAATGGCTCGGTCAGTGGTACTAACATCCGGGGCTCTACCACCGGGGCTGGCGACTCCAGTTACGTGCTGGGTGCGCTGCTGAAGGGGGGCCCGGCGCTCAGCGTCGCCGAATTCACGAATTTCAGGCCGACCACTACCGTAGGCATGAGCGTTACCATCACGGCGCCGACGGGTCAATATAACCCCGATAAGCTTCTCAACCTTGGTTCAGATCGTTGGTCGTTTAAGCCTGAAATCGCTGTCTCGCATCCATTCGGGCCTGAACGGAAGTGGGAGGTCGAAGCCTACGCCAACTCCTATTTCTTCACGGATAACACTTCTTATCGTGGAAGAGAAGTCCTGCGGCAACGCGCGCTGCCTGGACTTGAAGGGCACCTAAGTTATTCTTTCATCGACAGCCTATGGGCTTCGTTCGATACGCGTTACTCCTTTCGCGGCTTGACCTACGTCAACGACGTGAACCAGAACAACACACAACAGAATTTCAGCCTGGGCAGCGAAGTGAATGTTTCTCTGAATCACCGGAACTCGCTGGTGTTCGTGTTCGACAAGGCATTCGTGCACCGGAATGGTCCAGCCTCGAGCGGCTTTAGCGTGAGGTACGACTACAGTTGGGGAAAGGGTTACCAGTAATCACGCGATCGCCTTGTAAACAGCGCTAAAGTTGTTCATCCAACACGTTTCGGCTGAGCCGCAGGCGCGACCTCGAGTACCGCTTTTCACCGTCCGTCGCGGTGTGTATAATCTCGGCGGCACCCTGATATTAAGGGTTTGCGGCGCCTGGTCCGGGAGGAAATAAAGACATGTCGTTTTTGGCTTGGATCGTTTTGGGGCTGATTGCCGGGTTCATCGGCAGTAAGATCGTCAACAAACGAGGAGAAGGGTTAATCCTCGATATCATCCTGGGAATTATCGGGGCTATTGCCGGAGGATGGTTGTTCAATCAATTCGGCGCGGCTGGAGTGACCGGATTGAATTTGTATAGCCTCCTGGTGGCTGTCGTCGGCGCGGTTGTGGTTTTGGTGGTTTATCACGCGGTACGACGCGCGGCCTAACGCTGCCGGGAGAGGGCGGAACATCTGCCGGCGCCCGATCGAACATTCCGCAGGCAGGAGCGGGTGTGCGCGCGCTTTCGGCGAACAGTGTTCAGAAGAAGCATTGTGACAGTGGGGAACAGCAGCAGCGCGGTAACGGGTTCCGGGGTGTCCGTTATTCCGCAACTGGAATCCGTGCATTCCGATGAAACGTCGACGTAGAGATGGAGGTCAAGTCGATAAGGGACGACGGAAGCGGCCGGAATGATGACGGCCAGGTCACCGTCCGACAGGCCGGTTACCGAATATAAGACGCCGTTTATGGAATGGGCCGTATAGTCGTTGGTGACGCCGCCGAAATTAAATGAAGCCTCAACGAGCGCTTCGGCGTAATCGGGACCTTCCATATCGACGTGAGTGAAAAGACTGCGATCAATGTTGAAGGAGAAAGTCACGGTAATCGGGTTGGCGGTGAGGTTTTCGAGATTACCGAACACCGAGCCGTCAATGGTGGCTGTGGCGTCGCCGTCATTAGTGGTTTCGACGTCGCCCGGTCCGGCGGTGACGAGATAGACACGCGGGCTTTGTTGCACCGTGGAAATAGCGGCTGGCTTTGCCTGGTGAACAATCCCATCCGGAATTTCGTCGGTTACCGGGTCGGGGAACGAGGTTGCAGGTCCGGAGAAGCCGAACACGTTATTGATGGCATCGGGATACTGCAGGGCAACCGAGAGGCTTGCCTGAGCGATTGCGCCGGCATGAAGGGCGGCAGGCAGGAACAGGGACACGGCGAGGGCCGCGGTGAATCGCCGTTGTGAGCCTGTGCGTTTGATAAAGCCTCCCGATGGTGGAATCCGAAGCGTTGGGATTCTGTTCCGCTGACTATCCTACTCCAATACGCCGGGATGCGCTTATCACGATAGTCAGTGATAACTTTTAAGGATGACCACAATTGGTTTTCCCGCCATCCCCTCGGCAGCGACGCGACGTCGATTCCTCGGTCACCTGGGCGCCGTTGGCGGCTCATCTCTGGTGATGAGCGCGCTTTCCGCCTGGGATTTGATGGCCGCGGAGGCCGGCAAACGTCCAGAGCTTTCGGGCCGGCCGCGCAACTCCAAAGTGCTCGTGCTCGGCGCGGGCATCTCGGGCCTGACACTCGGATACGAACTCGGCCGGCTTGGCTACGATTACCACATACTCGAGGCGCGGGAGCGAGTCGGCGGCCTTTCATGGACAATCCGCGGAGGCACGACGCACACCGAGCTTAACAGCGGTGAACGGCAGGAGTGCAAGTGGGACGAAGGGCTGTGGGTCAACGCCGGCCCCTGGCGTATTCCGTATTCGCATACCGGCATCCTGGGCTACTGCAAAGAACTAGGTGTAGCAATGGAAATGTTCGTTAACGAAGCGGAAGGCTCGTACTTCTATTACGAGGGCGAGGCGGCGGGGTCGCTTGCGGGCAAGCGGGTGCGCATGCGCGAGGTCAAGGCCGACATCGTGGGCCAGGTGAACGAGCTGCTGGTGAAGGCGATCGATCAGCATTCGCTGGATCTTCCGATGACCGCAGACGATCAGGAGCGCCTGGTTCGTTTCCTGACGACACAGGGTTACCTCGATTCGAAGGACCGACGCTACAAGGCCTTTGAAAATCGCGGTCCCGGCGATCCTTACCAACTGACCGTGCTCTTAAAGGCGGGGTTCGGCAACCGGCTTCGGTCCGTTGCTCCGCGCGAGGGCACGGCCGCAGCGCCGATGTTCCAACCGATCGGTGGCATGGATCAGATCCCGAAAGCATTTGCGCGTGCGATCGGTCCGAACCGCATCACACTGGGCGCCGAGGTGCAGACGGTGCGGCAGGACGACCGGGCAGCGACGGTCATCTACCGCGACACGAAGACGGGAAAGGCGCATACGCTGACCGCCGACTACGTGGTGCTCTGCCTGCCGATGAAAATCATTGCCGGTCTTGACGTTCCACTGTCGGCGGAAACGATGACGGCGGTGAAGGGCACGAGGCAGAGCAACAGCGCGAAGATGGGCCTCGCAATGAAACGGCGGTTCTGGGAGGAAGACGACCAGATCTTTGGCGGGCACCTCTATTCGAACCTTCCGATCGGCGAGTTTTCCTATCCTTCGACCGGTTACTTTTCCCGCAAGGGCGTGCTGCTGGGCCTGTATGCGAACGGCCCGGTGGGTGACTTGATCGAGAAACCGATGGCCGCGCGCGTGGAGCATGTGTTGATGAATTCGAGTAAGGTGCACCCGCAGATCCGGCAGGAGTTTGAGAGCGCTTATGGCGTCTGGTGGCAGAATGTGGAATACAGCCGCGGCGGCTACGCAAGCGCACCACTGGAGCGGCGGGCGCAGTTGAGGAAGTTCGAGAACCGGCTGCTAATCGGGTCGGCGGCGACTGCGCCGTATTCCGAACCCGACTGGCAGGAGGGCGCAGTTGCCGCCGGCTGGGAAGCGCTGAAGGCCGTGCACGAGCGCGCGATGCGCGGCTGAGACCCTGAACGGTCCAGCCCATAGATGAAAGCAACCCGGTCCGGTCTTAGGCGATCACGTTTTTGACGTGGTATGAATTCCGAATCATACTTATATGTATGAGAATGGGCGAGCGTGGCCAGGTGACAATCCCAAAGGAGATCCGCGAACAATTTGGCCTCGGGCCTGAAACAGAAGTTGAGTTCCGCGTGGTCAACGGCTCGATCGTCCTCAGAAAGTCGCCAAAGAAATTAAACCTCGCAAAATGGAAGGGACGGTGCGGCGATACATTTGTGAAGCTGGGCTATTCCTCCGTAGACAAGTTCATTGACGACGTGCGCGGCCGATGATCACAGCGATTGACACAAATATTCTGCTGGATATTCTTGTGCCGACGATTTCTATGAAGCCTCGGCCGATGCACTTCAGGAGGCAGCAACTGAAGGTTCTCTTGTGGTCAGCGACATTGTATACGCAGAGCTTTGCATTCATTTCGAGACCCAGCGCGAAAGCGATACTTTCCTCGAGAGCAACGAAATTCTGGTGCAGGCTCTAAGCCGCGAAGCTCATTTCCTCGCCAGCCGCGCCTGGAGGACCTATCGGCGACAAGGCGGAAAGCGGACCAGAATCCTGGCGGATTTTCTGGTTGGCGCACACGCCCACAGCAGGCCACGCGCCTGCTTTCCCGGGACAGGGGCTTCTATCGCAACCTTTTTCCATCGCTGGACCTTAGCGACCCGGCGGAAGCAAACGCAGGAGACTGAGGTTTCGTCCTGTTGTTCGAACGCTGCAGCGGTTGATGGTTCGAATCCATGGCGGGGAGCCGAATCGAATCGCGTTCATTCCGTTAGGCGGTCGGACGTGCGATAGAGCCAAGTCGTTTGTATTCAGGTTCGAATCCTCGCTGGCCTGCGATGAAACTGACTTACTTTGGATTGAGCCGACGATCCGCTCGATTGCCGTCTGGATGCTAAATACTGCGGCGTTATCTTTGACGTACATCTCGGTGTGGCCTTCTCAGGCGGCCGAACCGGTATTGGCGCTGGTTTGCGCTCGGGAAGGCACTCCGCCGAACAGCGGGCCAAGCGCTCTGTCTCACCAAACCCGCCAACGCCGCCTGACCTGACGCTGGCACCACCGCTCGGCCAGTCACTCCTCGTGGAGCGCGAGAATCGGGTCAACCCTGGTGGCTCGCAGCGCTGGGATCAGGCTCGCGAGTATGGCAACCACAAAGAGGAACAGCGCTGCTCCCGCTATGCTTACGGGGTCCGCTGGACTGACACGGTACAGCAGAGGCGCGATCAACGGGGCCGCGGCCCGGGCGATGACGAGGCCGGCGGCGACCCCCGATAACGCGAGCAACAAGCCTCGTCTCATGACCATCCGCAGCACGCCTTTAGGGTCGGCGCCCAGCGCCATGCGGATGCCGATTTCCCGGGTCCGCTGGCTCACCGAGTAAGCCATAACTCCGTAAAGACCTACTCCGGCGAGCAGCATGGCAATGACGCCCAGCACTCCCAGGAACAACGAGGCCAGCCGCGGCCCGAACCAGGCAGCCGAGATGTAATCGGAAAGGGCCATGGCCGTCAGGCCGGCCGAGTTCGGATCGATGGCCGACACTTCGCGCCGGAGTACAGGGACGAAACCGCTCGCATCGCGGTCGGTGCGCGCATAGAAGGCCACGCCGTTTTCGCCACTGCCGTAGTGCACCTGATCGAAGGACATATAGAAGTATGGTTGCGGCGCTTCAGACAGGCTCAGATACTTACTGTCCTTCACCATTCCCACGATCGTGAACGGTTTGCCGTAAATCTGCACCCGGCGACCCACCGGGTCGTGGCCGTCGAAAAAGCGCCGTGCGAAGGATTCGTTGACGATCATGACGCGGGGCGCTTTTTCGTTGTCCTCAGCTTTGAAATCGCGTCCGGCCAGAAGCGGCGTCCTCAGCACATCGAAGTAGCCGGGCGACACCGAGGCGTGATGCACGCCCAGGTTCTCACCGCGCCTCGCCGCATATCCTTCGACCGTAACTTCGTGCCATTTCCCTAGCCCGAAACCGAGCGGGATCGAGTCGGAATAAGCGGCGCCGGTCACCCCCGGCGATTCGAGCAGGCGCTCGCGGAGCCGTCGCGAGAACTCCTGCTCCTCGCTGGGAGTGTAATTGTTCGTCGACAGAAAAAGACGGCACACGGTCACGTTACTGTAATCGAAACCGGCCGGGGTGTTCTGCAATCCGTAAAGGCTCCGGAGAAACAATCCCAGCGTCACCAGAGCCGCGAGCGCCAGGCCCACCTCGGCGATCACCAGTAGCCCGGAGATTCGCCGCGAGTGCTCACTCTGGGTATCGCTTCTTCCTCCTTGTTTCAGTGCATCCACGATGCTGCGCCGCAGCGACTGAAACGCGGGCGGAAGGCCGGAAATCTGGGCGGAAATCAAGCAGACCAACGCGGCAAAAAGGAACACCCGCGCGCTCGGGTAGACGTTGAAGTACACCGGTATTCCCGTGGGCGGCACGAGATACGCGGGGAGGTTCTGAAACCACAAAGCGAGAGGCAACCCCGCAATCGTCGCCAGAGTCGCCAGAAGCAGGCTTTCGGAAAATAACTGCCGCCGTAAGCGACCCGGACCCGCGCCCAGGGCGAGGCGGATGCCGAACTCCCTCTGCCGGGATGCGGAACGAGCCAGAAGAAGATTGGCGACATTCGCGCAGGCAATCAGGAGCACGAGTCCGCAGGCTGCGCCGAGGATGGCCATCGGCGCTGCCAAAATCCGTGAGGCCCCCTCCTGTGCCTTCCAGATCGGTACGATCCGGGCGCCGACGCCCTCGTTGGTCTTCGGAAAGGCGCCCGCGAGGCGCGCGGCAACCGTGGCCGCTTCGGCGTTTGCCTGGGAAACGCTGACGCCGGGCTTGAGCCTGACGATGGCCCCGAAGTGCCGCGCATTGCGCTCGCCTTCGCGGGTAAGTGGCACTGGAACCCATACGTCCAGGGCGACTCCCGGAAAATCGCCCTGAAATTCCGGAGGCGCCACGCCAACAATGGTGACCGGGTACCGATTAATACGGACGGTGCGGCCGAGAATGGACGGGTCGCCCCGGAAGTAATTCTGCCACAGCCGGTAACTGATGACCGCTGTGAACGCCTTAGCCTTGTCGCCGTATTCCTCGCGAGTGAACGCGCGGCCGAGGACGGGCTTTACGCCCAGGACGTCGAAATAGTTTCCAGAGACGAGCTCGAACCACGCGGAATAGGCTCTTTCTCCGTCGCCGATGGAGGCGGGAGCCTTTTGGTTGAGCGCCAATCCGGAGATGCTTCGGAGGCTGTCCTGGAAGTCACGGCAGTCGGCATACGAAACACTCGGGGCCTCGATGCCGTTGGCACGGACCGATTCGAGGACGGCGAGTTGTCCGTCATCCGTGGCGCCGCGGAATGGGTGCAGGACCATCCCGTCGATCCAGCCAAAGACAGTCGTGGTGGCGGCGATACCGAGCGCCAAAGTAAGCACTGCGACCGCAGTGAGGGCGGGGGTCCGGCGGAGGACACTTGCTGCGTACCTGAGGTCTTGAAAGACGCTTCCCATGGGATTTCTGTCTTACAGGCAATTTGGCCTCCGGTTGAAGATCTTGATTCCGTTCAACGGTGAGGTCGACCAGTGGTCGATTTCGGGTTGAGTCGTCCGAAAGTGGAACGTCGGCTATTGACGGCCTCTCGCTGATCGTGACGCGTACCCGCAAATAGAAATTTCTGATACCCAACACATCGAGTCGCATCTCCGGGACCGTTCCGGGAGCACCGCGGATGTATGCGGAGGCTTGGAGGATCGGGACCACGGCGTCGCCGCAGCTCGGGGCGAATCACGGCGCCAGCCTACACACCTCGAATTGACGACGCTTGCTGAAATCGGGATATGAGAAGGTTGAACCGTGTTTGGATTACTGCTGTTCGTATATACCGCGCGCGGTCAGGCACAAATGCCATCGAGAGTCTGTAAGTTCTCTGTTTTCATCAGAAAAGTTCGATAATCACCCACGAAGGGGAGCTACACAACCACCACTGATTCTATTGACTTTAATTTGCTGAAATCGTTCTGACCCATCGTGGATTCGAACCCATGTTGCGGAGTCGTTAGGCGGCTCCCGGTGTCAATACTATCTGGGCGCGGAGGTAGCGCCCGGAGGGTTCGTTGATCTGAAACACCGATCAGCGGCGCGATGACGAGCGACGCCGAACGGCGTTTGCTAAATACACTAGTCCAACATAAAACAGAAAGTTCCCGATTACAGATGCCCAAGTGCTGAAAGCATGGACATTCCCGCTCGTGATCATTCCGACAAACATGCCCGGAATGAGCACTACGGGTGTCCATTCTGGTAGGCGAACCACATCACCCAGTAACAAGTAGCACAGGACACCGGTGCATGTACCCAGGAAAACCGCGACGCAAAACACAGGTTTGTTCATTGTGGTCGCTGTCGCTATGCTAGCAACTCCTCTGGTCGGACACGTGATCAGTGATACTCGCTTCCATCGCGGGTGGCCCGCAGGGATCCGCGAAATCGGCGGAAATGGTGGAGATCGACTGGATGGTCGATACCATCAGAAAAGTTCGATAATTGCCGACGAAGGGGAGCCGAATCCCGAAGCATTGAATCCAAGCAACGGTTTGTGGAATCTGGTGCGTCGGGCTGGCGGCATTGACGAGATTCCACAGGAGCGGCGCGCAAGAATCTCGGCGTGAATATTCGGTCCTGTTGGGCGTGGGAAGCGCTTCTTCGCGGTGGGAACTCCGCCATGCGCATTCGAGTTTGCCAGCACGAAAGCTTTGCCCTCAGGCATCGTTATCAATGCCTATAAGGCCGCTGGGTCTTTGAAGAACCAACCAGACGTGTCGCTTAGAATCCGGAGGGCCTGATCCAGAAACTTTCCTGCCAGGTGGCGCCGGGTGCGATGGTCTGCAGGTCTTTGTAGAGACCTTTATGAGCCAGGTTGATTGTGTCGGTGATGCCTGTCATCGGCTCAGAGCAGACGAAACTCCGGGGTGGTCCCCCGCCACGCCCAGCGCCTTTGGACGAGAACAGGACCACTACGGGATACTTCAGGCCAAACGCGACTTCGATCTTCTGCTGCCTGCCGGTAACGGACATTACGGCCCGTCCGGAGGCGCCGCGCGTCAGGTCTCCGAAGACGTGGTCGAGGCTGAAATCCTTTAGCGCCACTGCCTGCGGATTGGGAAAGAACTGTTCGATGGGCCGGGTCTCGTCGGTCGGAAGATTATCGGGCGTGAGCAGGTACTGCGTCTTTGCGGGCACCGAGAGCGTCCACTCATCGATTTTGGTTGCGATTTCGAACTCGCCGCTCCGCAGCCGCTGCATCACCTCGACTGTATGGGCGAACGTGAACTGCGCCATCCAGGAGGGATTGCGCCAAACCTCCAACCGTGTGGTCAGCTATGCGGAGTGCGCATCGGCTTTCATAGCGACGACTTCGCGCGATGCGTAGCTCAGGAAGCCGTGGATGGGATGGGCCCCGGTAACATTGCCGAGGTCCAAATTGAAGGGGTACTTCTTTCCGTTGAAGTAAAACGCCTGCTCATCCATTCGATTCGCCCACGGACCCAGAAAAGGATGCCGGTGTTGCCGGGCCGCTGGCGATATGCATCGAGTGAGGCTGCGGAAAAATTGATGATGTTCTGCCCCTTAACCTTCATCTCGAATACCACCGCGCCGTTGGAAGGAATGATGGAAACGGTGGTGTCTGTCTTTTTGTCGCTCAGGCGAACGACGTCGCCATCCCGAACGGCCAGATACTGGGCGTTTGCCGGCACAATGATCGACGGCAGGGCAGACAGAACAGCAAGTGCAAGTTTCATGTCGCCTCCGGAAACGCAAAAACCACGTAGCCGGAGGGCAGTTTCGCGTGGGCTGCGTCGGCGGGTTCTCCGCCGCCTCCGACGAGGGGATCGCGGCCCAGAGCTCCCGAAAATTCACTGAGCCATCTGTGCGAAGGCGGTGATGATCTTACCTGTGGCGCCATCAGCGGGTTGTACTCGGTTTGGGCGTAAGGATAAGACCAGGCCGACATCCATTTGCCTGCTACTTAGTCTTGTCGACCAGAACTTCGCCGCCCTTCATTACCCAGCGGACCTTCTGGATCGCCACCTGAATATCGGCGGTGGGGTCACCCTCCACCGCAACAATATCCGCCAGATAACCCGGCTTCAGCGAGCCCAGCGATTTTTCTTTACCCAGCAACTCCGCACCGTTCACCGTGGCTGTTTTCAGGGCTTGTTCCGGCGTCATGCCCATCTTTACGTACCAGGTCAGCTCCCGGGTGTTCTCGCCAAACATCGTGTAAACCACGTCTGAGCCCATGGCGAACCGTGCGCCCGATTTGAATGCCTTCCGCGCTGTTTCCAGATTGCGTTGAATAAAGTCGTTCAGGCCATCAACCGCCGAGGGCGGGTATTGCAGAAGTTTGAAATTATCGGCGTAATAGCGATTGTGGTCGATCGTCGGCACGTACCATGTTTTCCGGCGCACCATCTCCGCAATAGTCGCGTCGTCCATATCGGTCGCGTGCTCCAGCGAATCGGTGCCGGCATTGATGGCGTCCCGGGCGCCGGTGGGTCCATAGCTGTGGATCGCGATCCGCTTCCCCAGCGCATGCGCTGTTTCCACCGCAGCCTTCATCTCTTCGAATGTGAACGTCTGAAAACCGGTCACATCCTGCCCCGATCCGGTGGAGCCATACATCTTGATCACATCGGCCCCCGCGCCGGCCTGATTGCGAACCATCTTTATGACTTCGGGCACGCCGTCTGCTGTATTGGGCGTCGGACCGCGTCCGCGCGAGATCTGCAGACCGTACCCCGCCACGAACATTCGCGGGCCTTTCATCTTTCCCTGGTTAATCAGGTCGCGCATGGCGATGTCGGCATAACCCTGGGCTCCCAGATCGCGCGCGGTAGTCACGCCGGCCTCCAGCGTCTTCAGAGCATTGTCGGCGGCCAGATAAACTACGGCGGATCCACGACCCGACTGCGCGACCGGGTTCGTCAGCACGTAGGTCATGTGCGTGTGCACGTCGATCATGCCAGGGATCGCCGTGTATTTCGACATATCGATCGCACCCGCCGGGCACGCGCCCACAGACTGGATCTTGTCAGCTTGCGTGGTCACACAGCCGTTCGGGATCTTCTTCTCACCATCCCAAACGGCGGCGAATCTATAGGAAGCGGCCCATGTAAAGCACGCGGAGCAGCAGGCAAGCAGCAAAATCGGCAGAGCGCGGTGAATCATGCGAACTATTCTATCGGGGGAGTGCCGCAAT
>Ga0206959_10166_pt1 | contig 18521 bp, 10 predicted proteins | sample Alteio_BWOrgHeat_31_FD_152971 | JGI IMG/M metagenome (GOLD analysis project Ga0206959, IMG submission 152971) | Enriched cells from forest soil in Barre Woods Harvard Forest LTER site, Petersham, Massachusetts, United States -... | ecosystem: Environmental > Terrestrial > Soil > Temperate forest >...
AAAGAAGAGGTCTGCCCGATCCTTGAGCGGATACTTATCATTCCACGCGTAAACCACGCTCACCTGCGCACGGATCGCGGCCAACTCGGGGCGCATGTCGGTAGTTAGGTTCTCGTAAAGCGCTTGTGCGGTGACGCGGGGATCGGCGGCCATCGACCATTCCTTCATCCTGACGCGGTTCTCGGGGTTCAGGGTCAGGTGGGCAACGCTTGCCTCCGCGGCGGCAGAATCTGCCGGCTTGCCGTACCCGGCTGCAACAGCGTTACGCATCTTCGCCGCCTGCGGTTCGACCATCGATACCGTAACAGCGGTGCCAGGTGGGAACAGCATTACTGAGGAGAAGGGCAGCTCATCGACGACCATCAACCGTTCGACGCTTGCCGGATGCCGGGCCGCAAGCATAAGTCCCACGATTCCACCCATGGAATGACCGACAACCGCAACATGGGTGAGGTTGCGGCTGCTGATCAGCTCATTAAGGTCTGTCACGATTCCGGTCAGAATGCCCGGATTGAGATTGGAGCCCGGAGCATCTCCGCCGAAGCCGTTGACCTGCACCAGATAAACCCGATGGGTCTTGGCGAGTGCGGGCGCAATCCCATCCCATGCGGCACGAGGACTCGATAGGCCCGGTATCAGGAACACCGGACTTCCCGTCGTTCCCATAACCTTTACGGAGATGTGATCCATCTGCTGCGTCGACGACGCAGCTGAAGAGCGATCGAAAGTGGCTTCGTACTGCTGGTGAGGCCGTGAAGCTGACGCAATGGCGTCTTCCAGTGGGCGTTTTGACATTAGAGCGCTTAGGGCCTGAGGGCTGAGACGCGACAAATCGAGCGGCAGAGACTGTCCCTGCTTCCAGATACCGACCCACGTTTTTTGGCCCGCGTTCCAAGTGCCGTCATAACGACCATCAATTTTTGGGATTGAAAAGCCCAGATGATCCTTGGTGACATCGACGTTCTCGGCTGGCAAAACAAATGTCCCTTGATCAGGACTTTCGAGCGAGCCACTATAGTGGCCGTCGGCATTTTTTGTTATATGGACAATGATATGGAGTTGACCAGCCAGAAGGCCGCCCCAATCACCGGCGGCTTCCTGGGCAAGGGCGCGGCCCGCTGTGAGGACGAAAGACATGATTACGATGGCGAAGGCTTTCGCAGCATAGTTCACGAAGACGCTGAGGTGTCCGCGCCCTCGTGGTACCTCGAAGATGTTTTCTTGAAGGTGGCTTGTTCCGAGGTCTGTGGGATTGTTGAAGATGTACCACTCATCCCAACCTTCACGCGGTAACTCTTGTGCGTGTTGAATCTTGGGGCTGTACGCAATCTTTTCACGGCTGTGCCAACCGGCCGCCATCTCCTTGTCAGTAGGCATCATCTGGCTGCTATCGATTGAGGTGATTGCGACGTATTTCGTGAGCACGATTTCCGGGCAAAGCTGCAAGAGGTCGAACCGTTTGTCCGTGACCAGCCATTCGTAAACGCCTTGCGATCCAAGAGTGAGCATGAGTTGATTTTACTTTGGACGAAATGGAACAGAGCATCACTGTCGTAACCAGGCGATAGCGCTCACGACCTTGCCCAAAGAGCGCAATGGCGATTTTCGCCAGCTATCCGTGTGTCTCATCATGGTTCGGGCTTATGGTGTCGATCCAGATGTGAACACAAGTTCCTCTTGAGACTCATCGTGTTTTTGAACTGCCTATGCTTGAAGAGGCCAACACCAAAGTTGTCAGCTAGTACCGCGATAGCGCGTCAATTGATGGAGTGTCGAAACTCATGAGCACTCTAAGAAGCAACGACTCTGTTGCCGCGATTCATATTAATAACCCGATAACAGAATTTGGAAAAAATTGAACGGCTATTGATGAACATCCTGACGGGATACGGTTATCTTGGATATGCAGAGCCGTGATCTCTCCTTTCTGATCGTAATGGACGACGCTCAGGACGTTCGCTTCAATCACGGTTCTGCATCCTTTGCCGTAGCGCGGGCATATGGTATCCGTATCTTGGTCCTGATAAATTCCAGCAATACGGCCAAGTCGTAACTGACGCGACGTTCGATCTCGATGAAATTTGGCCCAATGTCCCGATGGCGCTAACGCTTGAGCGTGGCAAAGCGTCCTTGCCTGAAGCTATCACGATTCGATGCGTGGCTCGCGAATTGTCGTAGGCCTGAAGGGCTAGAAGCGTATATTTATTCGAGTGTGTGAACATGCTCAAATTAATTATTGATGGATATAGGAGGCAAAAATGCTCAATCAAGAAATGGCAAAAGAGTTGGTTGAAGATCACATTAACAAGAATTTCAATAAGCAGGACGACAAACTGATTGTTCTTGATGAGTACACAATTGAAAGGCCTTACGGATGGATTTTCTTTTATCACTCTGAAATGTGGTTGAAGACGAGAGATCCCCAATATGTTATTTTTGGCAATAGGCCTATCTTGGTAGAGCGCGATTCGGGGCGGCTAGTCTCAGTAGATCCTGCCGAAATCGAAGAAGAAGTAGAGAAAAGGATACAAATGTACGAGGCTAAGTATGGTACGTGGCAACATCCCAAAATACGCTCTTAGTGTGATCCAAAAGTAGCGACTTGTTCCCGTATAGTCAAAAAGCTCATCCCTGCGCTCCACGCTCATGCTGCCTTCCGCTCATAAGTATTTCAACAGACCGCATGAAGGTAAGGGCGAATTTTACACCGTACCACTTGATAAGAATGATCCGATCACAGCGTGGATAATTGCTTGGGGATTTGCTGCTCGCCGCCCTAGACCGAGAGCACTCTTACTAGGATGGTTTCCGGACGACGTATCTAAGGGGTTGGATGCTAGTGGCTTATCTAAGACGAGGCAATTTGGTGTTGGACTTGGAGTGGAAAGAGTGTTCTATCCTCCCACGTTTCCGATTCTGGATTTTTATAATTTGTTTAGATGGGGAATAATTCCGCTGAATCCATTTGACGAATTGGGTGGGATCAAATGATGGTTATGACTGCCAATGATTTTGGATTTATTAAACAGTCCGCATCTGTATTTCCCGAGGAGCACGTCCTTGCTGACGGAAACTTTGAGAGAGTCGGTACTATTGGGGCTTGCGTTGAAATAGAAGGGAACGTTCATGAAATCTCCGGGTCCTCGGAGAGCCTTCGGGGTACTTCAGTAACGGCATCCGTCAAGAGTCCACGAATACTCGACCTCGCGGTGGTTCGGCAAGCCGACGTGCCTCATCACTATGGGTTGGATGCACTGATCCGGTTTTCTCTGTTGTTTCAAGAGCGCATCGGTGACTTGGAAACCATGGGCCTGCTGCCGCGTGATGATGAACGGGTTGGGAGACAAATTTACTGGGCAGAGCGCGAAGGTTCTTTCCAGAGCGACAAATCAGAGCTTATGAAAAGCGCTGCGGTCGGCAATATGTCTAAACTGCGAAACCTTTTATTAGGCGATGAACCTATTTCTTTGGATGCCGTTAGTATTGCAGGGCGAACAAGTCTGATGTACGCAGCTGAGAATAATCACCTTGACTCCGTTCGTCTATTGCTTTCGCATGGTGCAAAGGCGAATATCGGCGGAGGCGAAGTAACTCCACTAATATGTGCCGTTCAGTCAGGTGCAGAAATTGTCGCTGAATTTCTGCGGGCTGGCGCCGCTCTGAATATGGTTAGTCGATACGGCTATACCGCCCTAATGGCCGCCGCCAGCACAGGAGATATAGAAGCTGTGAAGTTGCTGCTCGACCACGGAGCAGCTCATAACATTGCAGCGAAAGCTGGACATACAGCAAAGAGTCTTGCCCAGAAGTTCGAACATCAAGAAATCGTAAGCCTGCTGACGTAGCAGGGAATTGCGCCCGAATCGCTCCAGCGGAACAATCTTAGAATGCCCAGTATTCTCCAAGAAAGAGTCTGTCTACCTGACAGTTGGTCAACTTATTGAACGAATTTAGTCAAGGGCGGTAGTGAGCATTGACAAGGAGTTCCAGCGAAATGATTGGTTTTGCGGGTTTATTTACAGAGATTATCTTCCCTGCCTCTATATTTACGGCACTCGTGGGAGTGCTCATATACCATAGTAGGTCTGTATATCGGGCGTCAGGAAGTTGGGCAGTTATCGGATTATTCTGCGCGTGGACAGTCTTGTGTGCTTTAATGACAGTCCATGCTGTGCGAGAAATCCGCTTTCATCGAGATCTTGAGGATTTGAAGCCAGAGCTCATTGAGGCAATCGTTATCAATCATGTGAACATAACGTCTGCGGAACAGATAACTAAAATAACCACGGCGCTGCGAGACTGGCAATGGTTTGCACCCCACGGTGATCGAGAGGCAGATGAAGTTCCTCTTCAAATCAAATTCAAATCTGGTAATGAGTATTCTTGCAAAATTGGAATGTATCTGACAGAAGAAGGCGTCGTTGTTTCGAAAGCCGGTTCCACGGGTAGAGTATTTTATAGGGAAATGCCTGCCATATTGGATAGTATGCACATTGCGCTGCCGCAGTGTCAATCGATTGGTGTGCGACGCCCTTGTTCGGTCAATACGAGATGACTAGGTGTCGACGCTAGGCGATTTGCGTTCGTCGCTAAAATGCAAAAGCGCGGTGGTTGTGAAGCGGGATTAACGTTTTAACTCCAACTGCATGGGTGTTGTTAGCAAAAAGTCGCACGATTTCCTAGGCAGTCAAGTGCTGATCATCAAGTTAGGTACTCTCGTGAGCACTCTGCCATGGCCGACGCCAGCGGCCAGACGCTCTAGCAATACAACGACAAGCGCAATCGCCTGACCTCCGAAGCAAACGCCATTTGGGACGCTCTCCTATTCGTATGACAATGTCAGCGATGTTAAGACGATTGTCTCCTCCAACAGCGGCGGGACGAATCTTTCCTATCAATACGACGAACTGAATCGGCTGTCGCAGGTTCTGGATTCGACCGGCCAGACGGTGTATTCTTGCGATCCGGCAGGAAATTTGTAGGGATTCACATATCCGAATGGTGTAACGCACATCTATGGTTACGACACGTTGAACCGTCTGACAAACCTGTCGGTCAGCTCGCCAGCATGCAGTTTGCCGAGAGCGAACTGTGCGGGTAACAACTTCGCGGGCTACCAGTATGCGCTTGGTCTTGCGGGTAATCGCAATGCGGTTACGGAGATTTCGGGTCGCACGGTGCAATACGGCTACGACAATCTCTACCGGCTGACATCGGAAGCGATTTCAAATGATCTTGGTGGGCAAATAGAACCGTTGGCTACTCGTATGATGCTGTCGGAAACCGACAACAGTTAACTTCCTCACTAAATGCAATTCCTGCCTCTGGCCGGCTCTTCTACGACCTCAATGATAGAACCGCCACCGACATCTACGACAACGATGGCAATATCACCAACTCCGGCGGCATTCAGGACGTTTATGACTTCGAGAACCATCTGATCCAGCATTGTGCCGTAACCGTGGTCTGATGGAATCGAGGAAATGATTGGTTCCCTCGATGTCTTCCAGACTATTCAAGCAATGCCAACTCTGTCGCTAACGATAAGTACACAGCAGGGCATTGCGGCTAAAGGAAGATATAAGACAAGGGATGCGGCAGCTGAGGCAGCAGAAAGGGACGGCCTAGATGCTACCAATACTGCAGGAAAAAAATATGAGTTCGGCGGCTTGATACTCAAGAGTAGAAGTACCGAAAAATTTACTTATACAATTCCGATTACGTTTAATCAACATGGTCATTTTTTTCCCCAAAGTGTTACGACCCCGAAAGGGTTTACTATAGCGGCCGATTATCACACGCATCCGCACACAATCAAAGAAGAAGGAGAGGGCTTCTCTTTGGGAGACGAACAGTTTAGCTTGTTCTATAGCCGCGTTATGTATGTTGCCGATACCTTTTCTAGAAATATGTATCGGTACGTGCCGCATGTTACGCAAGATAAGGAGAACGAATGGTGCTGCGGTGTAATAGGCGATTTTGTCGTCCGTATTCCATAATTGATGACATTAGAATGGAGGAAAAGTGAGTCGGAGCTTAAGATTGCGAATTTCCATTTCGATTCTAGTAGTAGTGGAATTCATTTTTGTATGCCTGAACGGAATGGCAACAAATCCGCAAAAAACTATATCCCAGCGACCGGATCCCATCAATGTTGGAATGGTAACCCTGCTTGCTGGGCCGCAACGATATGAAGGCAAGGTCATTCGAACCATCGGTTTTCTGGATGTGGAATTTGAAGGAAACGCCTTATATCTTCATGAGGAGGACTATCACCACGGAATCCTCAACAATTCGGTTCCTCTGCGACTGACAGAAAGCCAAGAAAAGCAGTTTAAGGAGTTTAGTCTAAAGTATGTGCTACTAGAAGGTCGAATAGACACAAAAGGTCCGGAGGTACCCCAATGGAATGGCGCTATCGTCGACATAACGCGACTGGAGGTTTGGCCGATTAACCGCTCTGCGCATTAGCGCGCAGCATAACGACAATTAGCTGGCGGAGTATGGCTTGACAATCTCTACCGTTTGACCTCGGAAATGATCTCTGACGACAAACTACTGAAATTAAAATCGAATACGATGAAGATTGAAAAAAACAGGGCGCATTGTATTGTCGAGGAACTTCAATAGCCCTCGTGGCACGCAGAAGTTCATGCCGCATAGTTTATGATGCAAAACCAAAGTGGGACAACCGTGCCAACGAGTGCTGGACCGAGGGCTGTGTTTCGCCAGAAAAAACAAAATTGCCGTGATTTCAGAACGGGATTAGCGTTTTTAACGCGAGCCGTTGGGCTCTACGAGCCACCAGCGAAAAAGCGACTTCTTGAAAACCTGGGATGGGTTTGACAACCGAAGTGCCCGCCCAGTATGAGTGGCATCGTCTAACTGTGACCAGGCATCCAAAAACACATGTTTGCGGAACATGCGGCTTGCCTACCAGCCAGATTGTGATGTGAAGTAGGGGGCAGGAAGTTCCGAGGGCTATGCAAGTGTCCTGAGGCCAGCAGGCGAATGGTCAACGGAGCGAAACTCGGTCCGGAAACGGAAGACAGGAATCGCCCGCCGGGAACCGCACGGCCGGTGGTGTGGGAGGACGGCGGGGTGACCCCGCCTCCTACCCGATCAACTGATGCCGCTTCGTGTTCTAAACATAAACTCTGTGCGATTGGTCTATACGCCTGTCTAAGGTTATGGCAGTAGTCTGATAATGACAGCTTCTAATCTGCGCGACTGCCCGGTCGTGCCGATTTGGGCGCCGTCCCGCGCGGGTCCTGTCCAGAAAAGATCCTGCACCTGGCCGAAGTACTCCACGTGTCCGCTTCCGGAACGCAGGAATACCCTCAGAGCTTCCATGCGTAAGCTTTGACCGACAGTACCCGCGATGGCACCATCGCAAACCACCGCCTGCCAACCGATGTTCTGCACATGCGCCTGATAGCAGACCGAGAATCCCGCCGGAGCCGTGATTTTGATGGCTTCCATGCGGAGGCTTTGGTGCACGGTTCCGGCCACGTCACCGTCGCATACCTGCGCCTGCCAACCAATGTTCTCGACATGCGCCTGGTAGCAAAGGCCGGTGATCGGCTGATACTGCTGGGCGCAGCCGCCACTGCCCGAGTTGAGCCAGTTCTGCTGCACCAGGAAGTCGCGGCCACCGAGAGCCAGATTTGCCGAAGATCCATTGGGAGCGGTAAAGGTCGAGCCAAAGTTGAAATTGCACAGGTCTCCGACCTCGCCCGCGGTATTGTTCTGAAACCAGCCGTTCAATTGGGGATCCGTAACCGACTCGTTTACTTCATGAGCAATTACGTTGGCCATGGCGTCGGCTCCCTGATTGTTATTGGGCGTCAGGGTTTGTGCGGAGCAGGTGGTCGGTCTTCCCGCCGGGCACTGGGTCGCCGGATTGCCGATGAACCCATAGCGCAGGAGATTACCCTCGAACGAACCATCGGTGTGCCAGCCGCAGAAGTTTACGCAGAATGTACCTCCGCCATTGAGGGTCGACGTTACATCAGGCGAGGTCAGAACCAGGTAGATTCCGTTGCCATCAAATGGAAGCAGGCGATTTGCGACTGCTCGATTTACCACGCTCGCGACCTGAGCGTCGGTCAACGAAGTTCCTTGAGAGTAGCTGTCGAAGATCTGACCGGCCATCAGCGGCGTGTTTCTGATATGGAGCGCATTGTCAAAATAAGAAGCGTTGGTGTTGAAGTAGGGCGATCCGCGCAGACCTGAAATGAACTCGGGCAGGATCGTCGTCGCCGTGTCGCCGCTCCAGTTCCCATACCAGATGAAATAAACGTTCTGGTTGTTGCCCTCCATGACCGGGCCGTCGTGATAGTTGATTCCCGTTCCGAGGTTGGAGACGCTAAAGGCGACCGGGCTTGCAGCGAGGTCGTCCTGTGGCGTCGAAGCGTCGAGTGAGGAAGTTGGCCGGACTACAATCGCATTTCCGGATACATTGTCGAAGGGCGCAATTATATGCGGCGAGTGGAGAACGACTGGCGACTCCGAGACCTGAGCCTGGAGATACACGGTTAAAGTACACAACACAAGAACGCTAGTCTTTAACATATTTTTCAAGGCTATTTCTCCTTAAGAGAGGTGAGCGGGGGGAATCCCTAACGCCATCCCGTTAGTGTGGATGTTGTCCATGAAGTTCCTGCCCGATTGCTGGTGAGTTTTTTCTTGGATGAATAGTTGAGCTGCGAAGGGTCGGCCGAACGAGCGAATCGTTGCGACCGGAAAAGGTTAAACCAGTCAGGGTCAACAAAGCAACTTGCTTTCGCTGGATTTCACGCAAGTTTAAGATGGTCGAGATCGTGAAGAGTGTTTTGCGGGGCCGCCGTGTTCGCCATCTGGATGATGAAGACTCGCGCTGTCATCAACCTGCCAGCTGCGGAGCCGCTGTTCGTTCCGGTCTACGCCAGTCGATTCCTTCGAGCTTTGACCGGATTCTCAAAGCCAACATTCCAGTTCTGAGAAGCCCGATTACCGCAACCAGAAAGCGAAGTCTGATCCCGTGTGGTCAAAAAGCCGAACGTGTTGAAAGGGCAAAGGGCACGGTTTCTGAGCGAATCGGAACGTGTAAAATCCAGTCTTCATGAAGAGTTTTCATGGAGGACTGAATGGTTTGGGCTCGGATGCTGGTGTACATTACGGGAACCGTGGACCAGGAATTGTTGCTACGGAATGAATATCTGGCCGCCGAGAACCGGATTCTTCGAAACCAAATCAATGGCCGGCTGCTGTTAAGAGATGCCGAAAAGGCCACGAAGAATGTGACCCCCGGCGCCGATACATCGAAGCGTCAAATACTGCCGGAAGAAGAATACCCTAATGCCAACACATGCTGAACTCCTGAATACAACGGCTACGCGGTTTGCTAAGAATGCGCGGGAGATCCTCAAGATTGAACTCGACGGATCTCTGAAATCGCTAATGGTCGTCTGCCTCGTGTTGCAGCAGTACAACAAGTACTACATGCGTGCCGAAGCTGCCAAGGATCCAGAACTGGAAAAATATGCGCTTCACCTCGGAGCGGAGGCGACTTGTTATGTCATTGAAGTGCTTGTTCAACACATGAAGGTTGATCTAACCGTCGCACGGGATGGCAAATACGGGATTGTCGTCGAGGGTGTGGCTATTCCTGTTACGGACCTGATAATCGAGGAGATTAAGACAGGGAAGCCAAATAGCATCATGATCGTGAAGCAAGTCGGCGGCATACAAGTGCGGAATACGAAAGCTCAGGAGATGGATGCTGGGAACGTGGAAGTCGAGGCACGCGCATCAGCCGCGTTAGCGGCCCAGGAGATGCGCACAATGTTTAGCCAGGAACCGGACTATAGTCCAGCGAGCCTTGCCCTGGTTGATTTAGCTTTGCAACGGCTCAGGAGTCTGGCTGCAATGTTCCCCGAGAGTACTAACGATCTCGTTAAGGCGAGTAGCGAACAATATGGCGCGTATATCGGCGAGGTCATGACGAAGCACCTCAATGGAAAGTGGTGCAAAGTGCAAGTGCAGGAAGCCGTACACAACGCGGTAGAGATTGGGGCAATTTACTCAATGCCATATTCACTCGTAGAGGCCGTGCTCGCGGGCAAGGTCCTGTACATGGGCGAGAAATCGGCTGCGAGCGCAGTCGACTTTCTTGTGATCACAGAAGAGCGCGTTAGGGCTTCAGCACCCTTTGGGCTATTCCGGAACCTCGATGCTCCAGGAGAGGTTTTGAAGAGGATTAAGCTCTTTGCCGAGGAAGCGGCCCGGTTGGCGACACAATCTTATGGAATCACGTTGGATTACACTTTGTTTTCGCTAGAAGCCCTGGATGCTCTGATAGCAAAACAGCGCAAGAAGCTAGAAGACGAGCGAAGCATGATGACCGAGAACGACTTCGAGGAGCAACGAGCCTTCGCTATTCTGCCTCTGGGAGCCTATCTTGGCGAGACGATTCTTCGTGCCCATGGCGGTTCATGGGAAGACTCCGAGCCATGGCCGCTCCTGAGACAGCGCTTCATGAGGTTTGATCCCATCATGGTTGCGCGAGCGTTCTTACGCGGTGAGATGGCAACGGCTACAGAAAAAACCATGGCCGCAAATGCGCAGCAGTATTACCAGAAGATTCGGCCAGCACTTGCAGACGCTGTCTCGGAAAAACTTTACGGCTCCGCAGGTAATGAGGAAATTCTTCTTTCTCAAATGGGTCCGACGAGGGAACTGAATGCTAAGATCCTGGCTCTTGCCGAGACTTGTGTCGTTTTTTCTTACGCCGAATACAACGTGGAACTGGACTTTACCCAGAGTTCGCTGCGCGACGTGGATCGCCTTTTGGAGCAATTTCATAAGAACACCGAAGAGGAAATCAAAGCGAAGCCAGTCCTTGACCGCATAAATCTCATTAATCTGTATGGCGCATATGCCGGAGAGGTATTTCGCCGGAGTATCGGAGGAGTATGGGCGAATGATGCCTCCGGCAGCTTTCCGGCGGGGCCTCCGGTACCGCACTTACTTCTAGATGGGCAGCGAATTTTCGTAGTCACTAAGGTCCGCAAATTCCTTCAAAATGGGATCGGAGATAGTCTCGCTTTTATGTTTCAGGCGATTCGAACAATGAGTGAGCAGGGGTTTACCGGATATTCCCATGAGCCGCAGGATACAGCGCCAGTTCCCGCCGGTTCGTCAGTGGCAGTGGAGCCGGAATCCTCTTTGGCGGAAAAGATCAAAGTTCATGGGGAGGGAGTCCAGAAACCTGCTGACGTCGTGCAGGTGGCGAGCCCCGGAAGCCCCGCTGAAATCCGAGTAGTGCGATCCCCTGAATCCAATTCGCAGGCATCGGAGCCGCCAGGTACTTACGATCTCGGAGGCCCAAAGGCTTACGAATTGAAGCAGCAGCTGCAACAAGGCGATCTCTCTGGACTCCGGCAATTTCTTGCGTCTGCCAGGCAGAATGAGGACTGGCAAGACCGGTCTTTCATAATGGGGTGCGTGGCTCCCAGTATGCTTCCGAAGACCATCGATGAGGCATGCACTGCCGAGCCGAATGCCGCCGATCTCCGCATGTTGCGTGGATTCTATCTGGTGGATCTTGCGGCAAAGCAGCGTGGAAGTCGTACTGCCGATAAGACAAGCGAGAAGCAGTTTGCGAATGCTCTCAAGTGCATCATGGCAGCTCTCAACAATTTGGAAAAAGCTATCACGTTCGATCCCCGAGACCCCGGGGTACACCTCGTCATAATGAGGGCAGCACTGTCGTTTACGGATCATCATCCACGCCTGCGCCAAGCCTATCAGGATGCTACTCACCTTGTTTCCGATCTCGTGCCTGCCCACTTCGGCATGGTCAATGCCCGATCCCAGAAGTGGGGCGGCTCAGCTGAAGAATCATTGCAGATTGCCCGCGCTGCGGTCGCCAAGGCTCGGCCCGGCAGCGATATGGCCGCTTGCTTGTTTTATGCGCACATACTGGCGTGGCAGTACCATCGTGTTTTCGACAAGGACGAGAAGCGCGCAAAGGATTATCTGAGTAGGCGGGACGTCGTGAAGGAGCTGAATGGTGCGTTCGACCTTTGGATCGCACCGCCTTATGAGCCAAGCCGGTCGAGTATTCTGTATCTACATCATGCCGCGTACTGGTATTACCAGACACAGGATCGCGTTCGGCTGAAGCAGGCCCTCTCCCGTACCAACAAAGTGTTTTACGACATGGCCTGGAGCTTCGCGAGCGGAGCCCAGCCAACGTATTCTCAAGCGATGGAGCAGATCGCACAAGAAGTTGAAAATTTCCCCAAAGACTCAGGTTCTTCCAAACCAGAGAGTCGAGGACTCAGTGGACTTCTGCGATTTTTTAAGAAGTGATCTTGATTAACCCTACGGCGTGGTGGGTGGAGCGGAGGCAGGAAACGTGTTGATCGTGGAACGCAACAACAACCTGGTGCTGAAAGTGGCGCCGGACACCATGGCGTCTCAGTGGATGGAGCGGGCGGTGTTTTCATTGCGGACACGAACAATAGTCGCGTGGTGGAGGTGACTCCGGAACGGAACGCAAACGGCGGTGCCCCATGAGCGGCCTGAGTCTTCCTTTTGCTGTTGCAACTTCCACTACTGCGGCTGGTGAATAAGCTCTGTTCGTTCAAAGTGAGTTGGCTTTAGAACAACGGACGAATCGGGATTGTAGTAGTCATAGAGGTCGGAAGGCGCTGTCTCCGCGTCTATGGGGAAGCGCAGACGAAACTTGAAAGTAAAGTCAGTTCCTCCTGCTCGCGGCCAGAGATAAACGATCACCCGATCAGGCAAAACATCATAGTGATCCAGCGACCAATTGCTGGTCGCATTTTCAAGACTCTCCCGGTCAACATCCACTCCTGGAGGCAAGCCGATTTCGCCAAGTATCATTCCATAGCCTCGAAAGCCAATACGCTCAGCATGGACGTGACATGCAATTGTTTCGCCAGCGTTGGCACGCGTATTGGAGTAGTCTACGGTCAGTTTCAGACTTGAATTATTTTGCGTGTGCCCGTTTGCTGGCGCATTGTTGTCCCACGGGACGTAGTAATTTGTGAGGAATTGCGCGCTGATGGGCGACGAAGTGTCGACCATTTCCAGTTCAACCTGATTATTGCTGGGCTTCAAGTAATTCTTTAGATCAACCTGCAACGGCGCAACAAGAGCATCGTCAGGCGGAAGCGTGAGCGCGGGAAGTTTATGTCCATTGACAATCACAGTTACCGATCCGCCATTGTGTTTTCCTTTGGGGCGCAGGCTTAGCAGGGTTTCCAAGACGTTTACGGTAGTTTGTCCCGAATACCAAATTCCGTACCGGTCCTTATTGCGCAGCAAATACAGGAGTCCCTCGTTGATCAATTCCGTATTGCTGGCATTCCCGGAAGTCCCCGGCACCCCACTTTCGGCATCGTATCTGGTAAGCGCACGTACTGCGAGGGCTGTGGATTCAAGCACACCAGGCTGTCCCCAGCTATTAAGCGGTGTATTTGTTTCCAAGGCCCAATATGACGTATCGCCTTCGTGATGTACGCTACGGCGAAGCTGCTCGATCAAGTTCTTCGCAGCAGACTTATCCACTGAGGCCATGGTCGCAAGAGCATAGCTGGCGATCGTGTATGGCTCTTGCGACGCATCCCGATGTGTCTCAAGAAACTTCAGCGCTTTGTTGAGGCTCAACTCCGTTGCGTCTGGAGCCGCCCCAGATGGTTTGTTCCCCTTCTGCTTCGCTTCTGCAAGCGTTCGCGCAATGTATGCTGTTTCAATCGGCGTTGTGCTATCGTCCTGCATACTGTGTGTGCGCCAGCTGCCATTCGGCTGCTGTTGGCCAGCCAGCCAATTGTTTGCCTTGTCAATCACCGTAGGATCTACATCTATAATTTGAGCGGCATTGCCAAGAAAGTTCAGAGCGTAGGCGGTTAGCGCCAGATCCGGATCGCCATGACCCCAGTATGTGAATCCGCCGCTTGGATCTTGATACCCTAGCAAGCGGTCATAACCAGATTGCAGGTATCGTCGTGCCTTTCGGACTACAGGAGGATGTTCGCCAGCACTCTGGTAAAACTGTGCAACCAGCAGGCTCGGATACGTCGAGGAGATCGTTTGTTCACCGCAACCATGCGGGCTTTCGAGGACTGCCTCGATACTCTCGATCACATGAGCCATTAGATTTGGATAGACCTTAAGCTCTCCATTGATCGAGTTCGCCACAAGATTGTCAGGGACTTGAACACGCAGCACGGCCGATTGGCCGATCAATTGTGTGTCGGTTTTCGATTCAAGACGGCCAAAGGGATGAACGTCCAGTGGCTTTTCGGCAGCGTCACTGGTTGTCGTATTTGCGGCGCTGACTTGCTGCTTTCCGCCATCGATTGCAGCGATGGCACGATACCTGAACGTAGCGTTCGTCGCGTCGCCCGAGTCAATCGTGACTCGCTGTTCCAAGGGGCTTAGCACGGAGAACCATGACTCCGGCTTCATGGAAACTGTTACGGTCTGCCGCTTATCCAAGTAGTTCCGCAGCACCACTGGGTAATCGATGACGTCACCTTCGGTTAAGATGCGTGGGGGATCATGCTCCAAGAAAAACGGCTGAAACGCACGCAGATCCATTTCCGCTCTGCCCAATTCACCGCTTCGAGTGGATGCAATTGCTGAAAGCTTCCAGGTTGTGATGTTGTACGCCAATTTGAAATTTAGTTTTGCGTGTCCCTTGCGGTCGGTAACCAGGGAAGGCTCCCAAAGTAGTGTTTCTGGAAAGTATTCGCGAAGCCGCGGCGTGCTCATCACACTCGATGTAGTGCCAACCTTACTAGAGCCGGTCGTTGGTCTGGAAATTACGGCGCTCAATTCTGTGCTATTGGTCTGAAGCAATGGCGACGTGCCTTCTACGGTTATTTCTGTCAAAGAGCTGCCTACCGAGAGAGTGATGCTAATTTCGGTGATGTAAGAAGGCTTGATGACGACAGCCATCACTTTGGCTACAAGAAACCCGGCTTTGCGCGCCTCGATGCTGTAGACGCCGGCTGGCAGATCGCTCAGTGTAAACATACCGACACTATCTGTCAGCGTTTGATAAGCGGTTGTGTCGCCTTCCCGCTTGGCCACGATGGCTGAGCCAGCAATGACGGCTCCTTGAGGATCGAGTACAGTTCCGCTTATCACGCCAGCATCTCGGGCAACAATAGTAGTTGGGGTCTCCTGCGGCTGCTCCTGTTCCGCGCTCTGTTGTGACATCACGGCTGAATAGTAGGCGACAGAAAAATCATCTGAGGTATTTGGTTTTCGGTCATAGCCCGCACTCATGAGAATCAGTTCTCGCCGAACCAGCGTGACCGGTGTTGTAGTCCGCTCTCCAATCTGCCCCTGTTGACGAATTACGATGTGATCGCCGTAGTTGGGGGCTGACTTGAAGATCGCATAGTATTTCTCGCCCCAGGGATCACGCAAAGCTTCCAGATCAACACCTGTAGGAGCGAGTACCTTCGCCAGTTGCACCTGATTTTCGGGAAATAGACCGGTCCTTTGAATATAGGCATAGACAACCTGCTCAATTTGTTTGCGCGCCTTTGTGAAGTAATCTAGCGAGCTGCGCCAGAACCGAATCTCATCTTGCGGTTTGATTGGCGCACGGCCGTCCCACTTTGGTCCACCGCTGATCGCATAGATCACAAACTCCGAATGCTCTATTTCGAACCGGTACTCGAAGGGATTGCCCCAGGGATCGCGTAACGCATCAATATCTACCTGCGATTGGAGCGCCTGCCGCAAGGCATCGTGGTCCCGAATGAAGTTTCCTTGCTGCTCCAACAGATCGGCGGTCGTCTTGTTGATCAGCTGGCCGTCATAGCCAAAGTAATCCCAGCTGTATTCCCGCGCGACGAAATCGTCCTTGGTTCCGAATTGTTTGTCTACACCGGCAGAGTGTACCTTCAGCACTTCGCGAGAGCCCACATACTCGAAACTGTAGCGATACGGCGTACCCCAGGGATCTTTCAGATCGAGGACGCTGATTCCGGCACTTTGTCCCAGGCGGATCAACGGCTCAAGATATCTCGGCAGCGAGCCCTTCTGATCGCTCTCGTCCAGGGTCTTTTTTAATTCCTGGAACTGTAGGTCGAAGAGCCTGGAGAACGTACTTTGAGCATCATGTTCTCCGTTGCTAACGTCAATTCGGAGTCCGTTGAAAGAGGCAGGCGAGAACATATATTCCAATACCAGGTCCAAATCATCAGGAATCGGCTGGCTTAAATCGATTAGATCGAGGTCGTCTCGCGTAACTCCGGCAAAACCCACGTCGGCTGACCATAGCGACCATCGCCAGTAGCGGTATTGCTCATCGCTGAACTCCCGATCTGTTCGTGATCGCTCCTCCACTGCCCGATCAACGACCTTCAGACCTAATGAGCTTTCCGCTCCTTCGCCGCCGGGCATTTGGACCGTAAAATGTGCCGTCGCCGCCTCTCCTGGGCGGTAAGAGGGTTTTTCGAAATGGATTTTCGTATCCAATCTACGATTCTTGGGGAAAAGTATGCCTTTTGCCGTACTTGGCACATCGTTCGAGGATTCCGTGATATTAAGGGCATAAGCAAAAATACCCATGTCATCGGAAAAGCGTTTGTCGTAGGGAAAAAAGACGCTGGCTTTGCCATGTTTCATTGTGACGGTCTGGCTGGCGATGGCTTCGTCGTTGCGGAGAACATCGACCACTACTTTCATGTCTGGCTTTGTCGCCTGAAGAAATACCTCAACCGGATCGCCCGGTTTGTAAATGTTGTGGTCTGTGCCGATGGAAATGGAGTCCTGCTCGGAAAAAGAGAATCCTTGCACATGGCTGCCATGAAATCCCTTTACATCGCTGGCTTCGACAAGGAGCGAGTCGCGGCTCGCATCGTCACCAATTGGAAGATTGCTCAGCTTGGCCAATCCATACTTGTTCGTTTTTGCGTTCAGCAGGAAGCGCTGGGTTTTCTCGGGCTTGTCGCCGCTTATCGTACTGACGCGCAGACTGCAACGCGCTGGAGTTCCATCCGCATAGAATGCCGATACAAAAAAGTTCGCAGGCAACCCTCTTACGAGATCTCGGGATTCGCTCACATACACGTGAATCGGTTCGCGGGTTACGCGAACAGTGAACCTGCGTTGTTCAGTTCGTCCGGTAGTCAGGTCAGTTACGTAAGCGGCAACATTCACATCCTGAAAGAGCCGGTGGGTGTCGCCTTTCAGGTTTTCGTGATATTCGTTAAGGTCTAGTCTTGCGGTAAAACGGCCGTTCTTGTCCAGCTCACCGGTGACCACCTGGTTTTCCTTGATGTCCCACTTCTGGTCGTGGAAATTCCATTTTCTCTCCTGTTCCTCGACAACGCGGACACTGCCACGAGTAACCGGCTTGCCAAAGAGATAGTCCGCCGCCACGGTAATTTCTGCATTCTGTCCCGATAGGTAATACGAATGGTCTGGTTTTGTGGTCACGGAAAAATTAGGCAGATCGTATCGGTAGATGTGTACCGATTGTGCCGCGCTGGCCGCGTGGCTTTCGTCCTTGTCGGCTTCCGTAACCAGGATCATATAATTTCCGAGCCGGAGGTTTGAGGAAATGGGCCAATCGGCATGAATCACCCCGAAGGAGTCGGTCACCTGGGTATCACGAAAGACTAGAGAATTCGATTCGTCCGTTATTTTTATATCCAGCTTGGCCCCAGGTGCTGCGCTCCGGTCGGCGAGAAACATCAAGGCACGAACATGCAGCGTTTGCCCAGGCTGATAAATGTCTTTGTCTGTATCGATCAGCAGCCTGCGCACTGGCCAAAATTGAATATCCTGCTCCACGGAACGAATGAGTAACCCTTTGTGTCCGCTGACTCTCAATGTGCCGTTCGGGCCGGTCATTTCCATGGGCAACGGGAACTCCAGAACCGCGTCGCCTTGTGCATCCGTGATGCCTTTGCTCGTGATCTTATGGGCGTCTTCACCGTCCAACGTGATTTCGCCGGTGATTTCAATTCCTCGCATGGGTTTCAACGTATTGGGATGCGCGGCATTCACCCTGACCCAGTAGCGCCGGCCTTCTCCTGCCATACGCGCGGACGCAACCGCCAACCTGAAAAAGTCAGACCGCGCAGTCCCCAGCGGGATGATTCCCGACGCGAGCATCTCGCCGTCCATTTTGCGGATCTCGTATGCGAGGCGATACCAAATCAAGTCATCGAGTTCAGGCTGCTGGAGAGTAGCAAATGGCTTGTCGAGGGAAGCCACTGCTTCCTGTTGTCCGGCTCTAAGCGTTGTATCCGTTGTCGAAGAAGCCCTTACCTTTCCATCCGGAGCAACCAATTTCAAGAGGACCGAGACCTGCTGCGCTGATTCGGAATGCTTCGCGGTCTGATCAGACCAATGCTTGTTAAGGTCCTTCTTGTTCATGGTTCATAGCATGACACAAGTCGTGTACAAAGCAAGATGCACGGGAATTAACAAAGCCGATGCGGATTGACTTCGGTGGAACCACTGGAATCACGCCCAGTTCC
>Ga0206959_10167_pt1 | contig 18419 bp, 13 predicted proteins | sample Alteio_BWOrgHeat_31_FD_152971 | JGI IMG/M metagenome (GOLD analysis project Ga0206959, IMG submission 152971) | Enriched cells from forest soil in Barre Woods Harvard Forest LTER site, Petersham, Massachusetts, United States -... | ecosystem: Environmental > Terrestrial > Soil > Temperate forest >...
AGTTTCGACATGCTGTTTTCTTTCAGCTTTCGAAAGGTGCGTCAGCAATAGTGGCAGTTCAACATTCTCGAAAGCTGTCAATACAGGAATGAGATTGTAAAACTGGAAAACAAACCCTACGTGCTGCGAGCGCCATTTTGCAAGGGCAGACTCGTTAAGCGTAGAAATATCGGTGCCGGCGATGCTGATCGATCCGTTCGTGGGTCGGTCGATACCAGCGATGAGGTTCAGCAGCGTCGTCTTGCCGGAGCCGGAAGGCCCCATTAGTGCAAGGAATTCGCCTTCGGGGACATCGAGCGAAAGACTCTGGAGCACGGGAATATCCATAGTGTCCCGCTTGTAAATTTTCGTTACGTTCTTTACTTGTACTATTGGTTCTGCCATAATGTTAGTTTTGCGTTATGCAAATTTACGAAATTTTTTTGGCTGTTACTTCAGGGTGTAATTTTCGAGAGAGTGGGTGTAGATAATCGGATTAACAGCTCCCGTGCCGACTTGACTTAGATTATTAAGAGTGTCGATCATTTCAACATAAAACTTTATCGAATTTCCATACATGATATTGATATCATCGTTAAGAAGCAGCATGTTTTTATCGGAATGGTCACGCACGATCCGAATGCCGCGGCAAAAGCGCACAGGACACGCCATCTCGACAAGGGCGAACTCAGCAACGAAGGCGCAAACTAAATTTCCGAACTGGTTATGAAAATCGCCAAATTAATTCTGAAAAATGTTTTTCGTCATAAGCTGCGAGCGTTTCTGACGATACTCGGTGTAGCTATCGCCGTGATGTCGTTCGGGCTTCTGCGAACGCTTGTCACTTCATGGTATTCCGGGGCAAATGCTGCCGCACCTGATCGCCTCGTTACGCGCCATGCGGTCTCGTTCATCTTCCCATTACCACTCGCCGACCGGGACCAAATTCTTCGTCTCCCCGGTGTAAAAGCTGTTACCTACCAGAGCTGGTTTGGCGGAGTTTATATAGACAAGACTCATTTCTTTCCGCGCTTCGCTTGCGATCCTGAGACGATCTTCCAAATTTATCCCGAATACGTGCTCACTCCCGATGAGATCGCGAATTTCCAAAAGGAACGAAATGCTTGTATTATCGGCAGAAAACTTGTTGAGGAGTATCACTTCAAGATCGGAGATATTATCACGCTTTCCGGCGATATATTCCCAGGCCAGTGGCAGTTCGTAGTGCGCGGCATTTATAAAGGTAAGGAACCGACAACGGAGGAGAATGCGCTGTTCTTCCATTGGGATTATTTGAACGAATCACTTCTCAAAACCGCGCCAAGCCGCGCTAACAATGTTGGATGGTATGTCGTGCAGATCTCGAATCCCAATGACGCGGCAAGAGTATCTCAAAACATCGACGCGCTCTTTACGAACTCTAATGCTCCGACAAAATCTGAAACAGAGAAAGCATTTCAGGCCGGTTTTATCTCGATGTCCAGCGCGATCATCACATCGCTTGAAGTTATTTCGTATGTGATCATCGGCATTATCTTCTTAGTGCTTGCAAACACAATGATAATGACCGCCCGCGAACGGATCCGCGAATATGCCGTACTAAAAACATTGGGATTTACATCAAAGCATCTGATAATCCTCATATTCGGCGAGTCGCTTTCGATAGCTATATTTGGCGGACTTGTCGGCATTCTGATCACCTTCCCGATATGTGCCGGATTTGGCGTGGCAATGTCGAGTTTTATTCCGATATTTATTATCGAACCAGGGACATTAGTCGCAGCAGCATCTTTTTCGATCTTTGTTGGAATAGTAGCCGCTATATTCCCCGCAATTCGTGCAGTGAATATCAAAATCGTCGATGGACTGAGACAAATAGGATAAGCATAATAACAAGATAAAGCATAATATGAAAATTCCGCTTAGTTATAGCTTCCGTTCTCTTTGGACTCGTAAGCTCACAACATTCCTCACCATTCTCGGCGTTGCACTCGTCGTTTTTGTTTTTGCAGCAGTGCTTATGCTGGCCAATGGTGTACGCGATACGCTCGTCGCAACCGGCTCGGACGACAATGCCATCGTGCTCCGAAAATCTGCCGAGAGCGAGACGCTTAGCATAATTACTTTCGATGCGGCTGACATCATAGGCACTCAACCCGAAATTGCAGTCGGTGCGGATGGCAAACCTCTAATGACAAAGGAAGTCCTGACCATCATCAATATGATGAAGCATGGAGCGAACCCGAACGACCTCTCGAATGTCACGGTACGAGGTGTCTCTCCGGATGGAGTCGTTCTGCGCCCCCAGGTGAAAATCACTTCCGGAAGAATGTTCAACTTTGGTTCTTCCGAGTTAATTATCGGCAACGAAATTGCCGATAGGTTCGATGGGACAGGAATCGGTCAGTCCATAAAATTTGCTGGAAGAGAGTGGAAGATCGTCGGTCATTTCGATGCTGGAAGAAGCGGATTTGCATCGAACATCTGGGGCGATAAAGATCAAATTCTGCAAGCGTTTAACAGACAAGCCTTTTCTTCGATCGTTATTAAGTTAAAGAACAAAGATGATTTTGCAGCCCTCAGTGCAAAATTCGAAAGCGATCCTCGATTAAACGATCTCAAAGTTCTTCGAGAGAAAGATTTTTACGCAGCGCAATCTGAAACCCTTGGAAATTTCATCAGAATATTGGGTCTCGTAATAACGATCATCTTCAGTTTCGGCGCAATGATCGGCGCAATGATAACGATGTATGCTGCTGTTGCAAACCGAACGGTTGAGATCGGCACATTGCGCGCCCTCGGCTTCCAGCGCCGTAGCGTTCTCAGCGCATTTCTGATCGAATCGCTCCTCATCTCGCTTATCGGCGGAGGTGTTGGCTTAGTGCTTGCTTCTATGATGTCATTAGTTACCATCTCGACCACTGATTTCAGTTCTTTCTCCGAAATCGCCTTCGGCTTTTCGATCACTGGCGGAATCATCCTCGGCACCTTGATATTCGCGCTCGTCATGGGATTTGTAGGCGGATTCCTTCCGAGCTTCCGCGCAGCAAGGCTCGATATTGTCAATGCGCTGAGATCGAGCTAAGAAATTTTATGTGAGATGAAAATGTCATTCCCACGAAATGGGAATCCAGCCTTTGTTATTGAGGTATAGGTCTGGATTCCCGCTTTCGCGGGAATGACAATTATGTTGCTCTATATTCATAACGATTGAGTTCGGACTAAGCTTTTGCAACACGGAACGGGGTGGCTCGTATGCAAGTTAATCCAAGTAGGTCAACCTTTACGCTCGTCGAACATTGCCACAAGAACTCTATAGTGAATTAATATCGCGTCTCGCGCGGCTTCGGCGTCGCCGCGAGTCTGTTGCGCTATGGAGTGGACTTGCAAGCGGCTTGACTGCCGCAGTTGCTCTTGTTCTCATAGCCATAGTTGCGGAAATGCTTGGGCATTTCTCGATCATTGGGCGAACCTGGCTCTTCTGGAGCACACTCGTTCTCGCCATTTCTGGCATTGTCGCGTTTTCGATCACTCCACTTCTCGTCAGATTTGGCATTCGTAAACGTGCAACGGACGATGATTTAGCAAGCGCAATAGGCTCGCATTATCCAAAAGTTAGCGACCGGCTTCTGAACACTCTCCAACTTGCCCGACCCTTATTTGCAGAAGCAACTGGCTTCTTCGGCTCCCCTGCTTTCGCTACTGCCGCTTTCCAAAATACTTATGGTGAAGTTCGGGATATTGATTTCAATGCAATAGTCGATGACAAGCCCATGCGCCGGGCATTGCTTCTGTTCTTTCTGAGTATTGCTATTGGCGCGGCATTCTTTATCGGCGCGCGAGATGAAATGCTTGGTGCAACAACGCGGCTCACACATTTCCGAACGTTTTATCAGAAGCCAGCGCCGTTTACATTCTTTGTTTTCCCCGGCGATAAACGAGTGATGCGCGGCGATTCGATAGTTGTAACTATCGCGACTCGCGGAGAGCAATTACAGCAGATCACTCTCCACTCACGCGATGCTGGCGAGAAAGATTTCGATGCGGCAACGTTAAAGAATATTTCACTTGATTCGTCTTTTATTCGTCAAGGATTTCATTCCGGATTTACATTTACCATTCGGGCAATGCATCCTGTGGAATATTACGCAGAGGCTCGCGAGATAGAATCGGATCATTTCAAGATCTCCGTTCTCGATCACCCGATAGTTCGCTCGCTGAATGTGGAAGTAGATCCCCCAGCCTACACTCGGCAGAAACCTTTGCAATTAAGTGAAAATATCGGGGATATTTCAAGTGTTGCGGGGACTCGCGGGGTTTTTCGGATTTTGGCTTCTGCTGCACTGAGCAAAGCGGAGATCGTTTTTAGTCTACAAGATTCAAGTGGGACTAATGGGTCACATGCGACTCATCGCTCCTATCCGCTTGCTATAACTGATTCTATTGCTACTGGGAATATTACCTTCTTACAATCTGGCACCTATCACATTGAGCTTCTCGATCAAGATTCTGTAGCAAGCGAGCATCCAATTGAATACACTGTAACTATCTCAAAAGATTTGCCACCGCAGATTGTTATCATTGAGCCGAACGGCCGCGCCGATCTTCCAAGCGATCTGCGCTTGGATATGCTCACCCGCATCCACGATGACTACGGTTTCAGCCAAATGCGGCTTGGCTATAGAGTTTCAAAATCGAAATATCTGCAGATAGATACAGCTTACAAATGGATTCCTGTTCCGCTTTCAAATTACAACACGCAGGACCTTGATGTTCCTTATATTTGGAATCTCACTCCGCTTTCAATTGGACCGGAAGACGAAATATCCTATGTGATGGAGGTTTCCGACAACGATGCTGTCACAGGCCCAAAGTCTGCAAGGACGCCGGAATACACTGTGCGGGTTCCATCGGTCGAAGAGATATTCAAACGCGCCGACGAGCAATCGAACAAGGCTCAGCGCGATATGAACCAGATCAAACAGGACGCGCTCGATCTACAGAAAAAAGTCAACGAGGCACTCGACGAAATGCGTCAGGAAAAGCCGAGCGACCTTGCAAAACAAGCTCAGGATTTCTCCAAACAAAAGGATGTCCAACAAATGATCGAGCGGCAAAAAAAGCTTAACGACCGCGTCGATCAGGTCGCGAAAGAGTTAGATGCGATGACGCAGTCGATGGAACAACAGAACGCGCTCTCGCCGGAGACAATGCAAAAATATCAAGAGTTGCAGGAGCTTTTCAAGCAGATAGATTCTCCAGAGCTAAAGAAAGCAATGGAAGACTTGCAACGCGCAATGCAAAAAAACGTCGATCCGAAGCAATTGACGGAAGCGATGAAGAACATGAAGACGAATGAGGAGCAATTCAACAAAGCCATCGAGCGCACTGCGAATATTCTCAAGAAAATTCAGGCCGAGCAGAAGATAGATGAATTGATGAAAAGTTCGGCAGAGCTATCCAAACAGGAGCAGCACTCAGCCGATAGCGCGCGGGCAAATCTCGATCAGGGGAAAAAGATGACTGCCGATCAAAAGGCAGCCGAAGCCCGCAAGCAACAGGATGCTCAAAAAGAACTTGATAGAATGCGGCAGGAGATGAAAGACGTCGCGCAGCAAATGAATAAGCTGCCTGAGAAGATGCAGGCTCCAGAAGAAACGAAAGACGCCGCTGAAGCCCTTGCCGATCCTTCAACAGATAAAGATATGCAGGATGCGGCCGAGGATATGCAGAAAGACGATCAGCAAAGCGGTTCGCAATCTGCGCAGTCTGCGTCTAAAAAAATGAAGAAGGCGCAGCAAAAGTTAGCTTCTTTAAAGCGCAAAATGTCCGAGAACGAGCGCCAGCGTACCACGCGCGAGATGAAGCAAATTCGTGATGAGCTAAATCGTCTCTCACAATCCGAAGAACAAATCAAGGACAAAGCTCAGGAGGCCGCTCCCAATTCAAACGTCTTCCGCGATCTTGCAGAAGATCAATCTGAAAAGAAGGATGAGCTTGGGCAAACTGCTTCCAAAGCAATGGAACTTGCGCAGAAATCGACCGAAGTCACGCCCGAAATGGGAAAAGATATGGGCAAGGCTTTCGCCGATATGCAAAAGGCCGAAGACGCTATGACCGACCGCAATCAATCCGGCTCTCAGCAAAATGCGGAATCTGCAATGACTTCGCTTAATCAAGCCTCTAATGCGATGCAGAAGGCTCTGGCACAAATGGGGCAGAAGGGCCAGTCAGGCAGCGGCGGTTCCGGTGGCGAAGGACAGGAGGGGCAGAGCGGCTCTGGAGAGGAGGGCGAAGATGGTGACATGCCCGGCTCCGGCGGTGGCGAGGGCGGCGGAAGCCCCATGCAGCAGTTCATCAGTCAGATCGAGAAACTTACTGGGCAGCAGCAGGCACTCAACGATCAGATGCAGGCAATGGCAAATGGCAAATCGGGTGGAGGCCAATCGGCTGAGAAAGAAGCAATGCGCCAGCAAGCCCAGATGAGCAAACTTTCTGCTCAACAGCAGGCAATGCAAAAATCCATCGAGCAATTAGCGCAGGAACAGAGCAAAGCCTCAGCAGGGATTCATCAATCATCGGACGAACTTCGTAAAATTGCGGATGAAATGCAGGAATCCATCGGAGATATGAAATCGAGCGGAGTGCGACCTGAGACGATTCAGCGGCAGGAGCGGATTTTATCTCGATTACTCCAAGCCGAGCATTCCGTTCACGAGCGCGACAAAGATCAGGAACGCGAATCGAAACCGGGCGAAGATGTCACTCGCGAATCTCCACGTGAGCTGGATATGAAATCCCCACAATCGCAAAAAGAGCTGCAACAGGAAATCCTGAATGCAAAAGAGACCGGATACACTCCCGACTACAATGCGCTTATTCGAAAATATTTCGAGGAGTTGGAGAAGTCGAAGTAATCTTATGGGATCAACCAAGAGGAAATAAAATTCCGGCTGCTACACGAATGTCGCGAGAGGTGACATAAGCGTTGCCATTGAAGATTTTTTGTCCGCCGATAGAATAACCCGCATCAACAAAAAGCAATCGACCAGAAGTTATCTTCCGTGAGACACCTCCCCCGAAGAGAGCGGAAATGTCAAAGACTCCGTGTATCCTGGCACTATATGTTCCACCTCCGGGAGTGTTTTGTCCATTCATTGTTGAAATATAACTATAGCTCTCACTTGACCATAGGAAAATTCCGAGGCTTGGCCCAGCAAAGATATATGGTTGGAAGTCGCCTTCGCCGACATTGAATTTTAGAAGAAAAGGCATTTCGAGATAATTCATTGTCAAATTTCTCGTCCCAACCACCGAGACTGCCTGCTGTGATACTTGATCTTCGAATGAATTGGTAAAACCCTGATGTGAACCTTTCTGATCGATCAATAGCTGCGTGCTCACCCATAGCGATCCCCATACTTTTGAATCAAACTGACCACCGGCGATTAGGCCAGCATGCATTGAAGTTGATAGAGTTTCATTGAAATTCACGGAGCCAGGGACAATCTCCTGATCTGCTAAGTTCGAGCCGATCCTCGCGCCTATCATCATATCCTGTGCTTCGACATTACGGGCTGAGATGGAGAGTAAACTCAAGATTACCAAAGTAGACTGTATTTTAGTCATAATATTTACGAATGAAAACAATCCACTTACCTCAACTTAGATACCCTCCGGATAAATGTTCGATCGTTTACATGGCATGTAAGAATATACGAACTGCTGGGTAACGATTCTATGTCGAGCTTGCCTGTTGTGTTCTCTGGAACGGTTTGAGATAGCAACACTCTCCCAAGCGCATCAGAAAGAACTACAAACGCCGGAGCTTCCGCCGAATTGCGTATCCATAATTCATTATCAGCCGGATTTGGAAAGACTTGAATGTCCTGTTCATCCTCGAGATTTTGAGTAACATCGCTTGTTGGATAGACTTCGATTGCCCATATATCATCCTCCTGTCTTTCGACACAGAGTGGCAATTGCCCGTTTTTCGTATCGAGTACCAAATAGTCGATCGGCAGTTTTGTCAATGAGGTAGTATTCTTACGAGCAAGAAAATTCGCTGTGCCAAGATCGAGAGGCTTGGTAGGAGAAGAGGATACATCCTGAATCTTAACTTCTATTGCATTTCCCAGATCGACCGCTGAGATAGTGCTCCATCCGGATGGCGGCGCATAAGATGAGAAGGCGAGTCTTGATGAGTCGAAAGAAAATTCAAGATCGGCCGACTGCAAGAACGGCCATATCAAATCAGTGCTTACATTTGGCGCGACATTGGCAAGAAGACGAAGAGTTGCATTAGTGCCAAAAGAAGTTGATGCTAATTGACGAACTGCTCCAGCAGAGTTTGTATCGCCTGAAGTGGAAGATCCGATAAGCAGAATTGTCGTGTCCCGCGCAGCTCCGGAAAGATGATACAAGATTTGAATGCGCCCCGTGTCAACGCCAGCAGATGTTGACCAGTATCTGAGCGAGATGGAGTCGCCGGAAGTTAGTGAGCGTGGGAATGAACCGGCTTGAGAAAGAGTGAATGCCGGAGAACCGGAAAGATTAACAGAATCGATCGTAGCTGCTATAGGCACGCAGCTCTCTACGGCAAGAGAAATTACCGAGTCGATAGGCCCGCAAACATTCGAATGATATTGCTGCGGATTGCCAGAAAGAGCAAGAGTCGGGTTGCCCCGAGTGCTTGTGCCAAGATCGAGCTTGTTTCCGCCACTATTCAATGTGCTCCAAACGGTGCCGTTCGAATCGAGGACGAATATGATATTGTTGTTTGCTAATGCGATCGAACGAGTATCAAAACAAGTCGTCGGGCCTCCTATGTCTTGCCATGATGCACCATCATCTGTCGATCGGAGAACACCAGTCCCGCTTGTCGGCACAGTAGTGACATATAGCACTTGCGAAGTGTTGGCTATGGAGCCGGAATAGTAGTCAAGAGGATGAGAACTGTTAGTTTGCCAGGTCTGGCCTGCATCGGGTGTAACATCAATTTTTGTTGTATTTGGGTTGCGAGTCCTTGTATTCTCATTTACAAGATAAAGACGATGAGTGTCACATGAATCGGCAGCAAGCCCTTGTGAATCACCGTCAGGATTAATATTCCCGTTCTGACTCCAGTTTACACCAAAATCTGTCGAATAATTTATCCAGGTACCATTACCCGCTGAAAGTACATAAATTGTTTTATCGGCTCCGATCGCAAAAGTCATCCCCTCACTGCCAAAACTCTGCAATTGCCATGTAGAACCGCCATCAGTGCTGGTATTTAGAATACTCGTGTTGTTTTCAAGAACATGCATTACATTTGCAGAACCGTTAAAAGCAACCCGGTTATAGGTTGCCGATCCGTTCGACTGAATGACATTGCTCCATGTTACTCCTCCGTCCTGAGTCTGAAAGACTCCACTTTGGAATGTTCCTATAATCCCATTTAGTGAGTCGTAAAATGCAATGTCGGATATTTCCTCGGCGGGAAAGCTTTGGGATTGATTCCATGTCCTGCCTGAGTCCGTTGAGGAGAACAGAGTATTTGTAGCGCCGGCCCATACCACACCGTTGCTAAAGCAAATAGAACCGATACGCTGCTCCTCTGGCCCGACCAAATTGGGAACTGACTGAGTCCACTGAGCACGAAGCCCGGCAACAGATGACAATGCGATGAGCAATGTAAAGCAAACTATAATTCGAGAGTTTCGACCCATAATTCAAACCAATAAAATTTCAAGCTAATAAATATTCAGGTACTCGAAATCACTTGACAAAAAAGTATTAGGAACGGTTCAAGGAAACAACATGCTACATTCGTTGTTAAGCCCGCTCATGCATTATGTGACCTTAACCCCACCTAAACCGCCAACATCCCACTCCCGACAACGGAGCGAGGTGATGAAGCCCCCTGTGCTCATTGTGTTACATGGTTATGGCGCTGACGAGTGTGATCTTCTCTCGATCGCGGAGGCTATTGCTCCGAATTATCTCACTATCAGCCTTCGGGCTCCAATAGCTCTCTCTCAGGGTGGGTACGCCTGGTATCATCTCACCCAAACCGAGTCCGGTCTTCACCCCGATGATCTGAGCCGCCACGAGAGCGAAGATGCTGTCGCACGCAATCTTGGGCCCATAATCGAACGAGAAGGTGGGGACACTGAAAATGTCGTATTTATGGGTTTCAGTCAGGGGGCCGCGATCTGTTATTCGTTACTTGCAACATATCAATTGGAGAATTATGGAATAACACCGAGGGCATCGATAAATATGTCAGGCTATCTTCCACGCGACATTCTTGCCGCTATTGAGCAGAAGCGTTGGAATGGATTTCCATTCTTTATCAGCCATGGCGAGTTCGACGATCTCATTCCTCCAATGGCAATGAACGAAGCTGAGGACTTGCTTTCAATTCGCGGAGCAAAGGTCACAACTCAGTTGTACGGTGCGGGGCACGGAGTTCTGGCTGAGACGATAGAAGATATTGCAACATGGATGAAGGGAATAAATAAGAATTAATAGGAACCACTGCAAGTCATGCCACGCTAATTCTTTTTATGACGCCCCTTCTTCAATTGCTTGCAGGATCATCTCAGCAACTTTAAGAGCGTTTAATCCATCTTGACCAGTTACCATAGGTGTACGGTCGAAAAGAATTGCATCGCGGAACAGCTCCAATTCGTATTTTAGCGGATTGAGCTCCTTCACAGTCGGTTTCTCGTAAATTATCGAGCGCGGCACGTTCCCTTTTTCTATCTCTCCGAGCTTCATAGTTAACATAGCTTCTTTACTCTTCTCATTTGGATCGACCAGTCGAAATACATCGATCGACTTTGAGCCAAAATCGAGTGAGAGATAAACATCTTTCGCAAAAACGCGAAGCTTTCGCATGGGCGTCTGAGAAATTCTACTCGCTGTTACATTTGCTACAGCTCCATTCTCGAACTTGATTCGAGCATTTGCGATGTCAACTTGTTCAGATACAACTGCCACACCACTGGCGTCTATCGACTTTACCGGCGACTTGGCGAGCGAGAGTATCACATCGATATCATGCACCATCAGATCGAGAACAACGGCAACGTCTGTTCCACGCGGCTTAAATTGTGCCATGCGATGTGATTCGAAAAATCTGGGGTCCTCAAGATAAGGCTCTGCCGCAAGTAACGCAGGATTAAATCGCTCGACATGTCCGACTTGAATCTTCACTTTCATCTTCTTGGCAAGCTCGATCAATTCTCCTGCCTCCTCAACTGTGACGGTTATTGGTTTTTCGATAAGGACGTGTTTGCCAGCTAAAATGGCTTCGCGAGCAACTGCATGGTGTGCTGGAGTTGTGGTAACAATAGAAAGTGCATCAACTTCATTAATGAGAGAATTTAGATCGTCAAAGTTTTTGGTATTGTGTTCGTTCGCTGCTGCGCTCGCAGTGGCAGGGTTATCGTCATAAACTCCGACAAAATCGATCGAATTAACATCTTTCCAAAGCTTTGTATGTATCTTCCCTAGGTGCCCAACTCCAACCACCCCTAATTTTAATGTATTGCTCATTATTGACTTATTGGATCTTTATTACCGGATGAATTTCGCGGTAATTCTTCGCGTGGCCTACTTCTTCATGCTCGAAATCCTGAAATTGGACTCCTGTGATAGTTACGCTGGCCTTAGCCGATTTGAAAGAGGTAGAAGGCTTTCCCAAATTATCTGTCACCCATTGCGAAGCGGCCTGGAAGTCCGATGCATACGGCGATCCTGCAACTTCCTGACAATCCACGCTCGGAATCTCACCGATCATCGAGTCATTCTGGGCATCAAGAAGGACGAGATGAATGTCGCTATCATCCTCTTTTTTATATGCAGAAATAGTACATTGTATGCTTACGACAATCTTTTCAAAGCTAAGCCTTGTCTCTTCTTCCGAAACGCTAACTTCCGGGAATGTATTTTGCTGGGCTATGGTCGAAGCAATCGGAGTCCATGATATTGAAGCTGTTCCCGTATCGGAAAGGGTCTTCACAGACCATCTTTCAACGCCACATTCAGTTTGAGGCGCATTGGAAGTTGTTGGCGCCGAAGACTTCGAGCAGCCTGCCACAATAATGCAAAGTAAAATGAAAAATATAGGTAGCTTCATAGCGATTCAAAAATTACCAACGCTCAGACTTTAGGTCTCGTGTCATAAGGTCGTTTGTGGCTTGGCGTGGGTCTTTATTTTCAAACAAAATTTTGAAGGTCTCCTGCACTATCGGCATTTCGATCTTATGTAGCTCTGCAAGGCTCTTCGCAGATTCAGTCGTAGAAACACCTTCAGCGATCATCTTCATTTCATTTAGGATGTCAGGAAGTTTTCGTCCGTTACCAATTTGCTCACCAACAAAGCGATTGCGGGAGTGTTTGCTTCCGCAAGTGGCAACGAGATCACCCAAGCCAGCCAGCCCGCTGAAAGTGTGCTCTTCTGCTCCGAGCGCAATTCCCAAACGCCGCATTTCTGCAAGGCCGCGTGTCATCAGGGCAGCTTTTGTATTATCCCCAAAGCCGGCAGTATCTGTAATACCTGCACAAATCGCGATAACGTTCTTCAAGGCTCCGGCAAGCTCGACACCAACGACGTCAGAACTCGAATACACTCTAAAATAGGGACGGAAAAATGCTTTCTGCACCTCGCGTGCGGTGGCGTGATCTTCGCTGGCGGCTACGATGGCGGTCGGGACGTTAAGAGCAACTTCCTCAGCATGGCTTGGGCCTGATAGAGCGACAGTCTGTGATTTATCGACTCCTAATGCATCCGAAATTACCTCCGTCACTCTCTTGAGTGTCTTTAACTCGATCCCTTTGCTCGCGCTGACATAAATCGCATTCGAATGCGAAATATGCTCCGACAAACTTCTTACAACAGACTGCGTCTCCTGGCTGGGCAAGGCAAAGACGTACAGATCATTTCCGGATAAGGCATCGACCGCATGCGTGAATTCAATTGACGACGAAAGCAATATACCTGGTAAGTAAAACGTATTTTCGCGAGTGTCGCGGAGCAATTTAGCAAACTCTTCTCGCCTAGACCATAGCGTAACTTTGTGCCCACACTCATCGAGCACTCTGGCGAGCGCTGTGCCCCATCCTCCAGCGCCGATAACTGCCGCATTCATAAACTTTACTTTGCTTGATGGCCCAGCATCAACTGATGGCCACAATCAACTCGCGTTTGCCTTGTGGAATATTCGGAGTTTCTCGAATCTGTGCTCGCGCTTTTCAAGCAATCGTCCTATGTTCGCGCGATGTGTATAGACAAGGAAGATCGAAAGGCCGAGAACAAAAAAGATGAGTGTGGAATATCCCGTGATCTGAACGCCGAGCGCATTATGCCGAACGAACATTGTTGTAGGCAGCGTCAGCGCGGCGATTATCGAAGCTAATGACACATAGCCGCTAAAGAAAACCACTAAAAGGAAAATACCTAAGGCCACAGCAACTTCAACAGGCGCAATACCTATCATCATGCCGGCCGTAGTGCTAATTCCCTTTCCACCGCGAAAACCAGCAAAAATCGTAAAGACATGCCCAAGCACCGCTGAACATCCAGCGATCAGCCGAAAAACGGTAATATCTTCGAAAGGCGTAGCATTATGGAATGGAAGGCCATTGAAAAAATAGGTGGCGAGAAGCACTACGCCGAGACCTTTAGCGAGATCGAGTACCTGTACAACAAGGCCGAGCTTCCATCCAAGAATTCGGAATGCGTTCGTTGAACCGATGTTTCCGGAGCCTTTTGTGCGAATATCGAAGCCGCGAAACCGTTTCGAAATAATTATGCCGAACGGTATCGAGCCAATCAAATAGCTGGCGATGATGACGAAGAGCAGACTTAACATTATTACCTAAATTTCTCCCTTTTTTGCCAATTTTGGCGACCCATTTTCTATGAGGCGCTCTTAAACACGCGGATCATGAAAATCGTTGATGTTTATTCCGCTTTGGCAGACGTATGCCAGAAAATATATTGCATTATGACAAGAGGCTAATTTTCCATATCGAAAATGCTATAATACTATTCATAATTCAATCGCGGATCTTATAAGGCGAGCCTCGCCCGTTCAAGATCTCTTGGATATGTTATCTTGAAGTTCATCTCGCTCCCCGGCACAATCCGAGGCCGCTCACCAATCCTCTCCAATAGCTGTGCCTCATCCGTGCCAACAAAATTAGTTTTTCGGGCCGCTTCGAATGCCGAGCGGAGAAGTTCGATCTTCGCTCCCTGTGGTGTCTGAGCGCGCCAAAGGTTTTCGCGTGGAATCGTCTCGACGATTTCTCCATTTTCTGCTCGCTTGAGAGTATCGACAACTTCGATGGCGGCAATCGCCGAGCCGCATTCACGAATGGTGTCAATAACAGATTGAATAACTGACTCTTCAACGAGGGCACGCGCGACATCGTGGACGAGGACGATCTCGATTCCCATAGATCCTTCAAGGCTCTCCAAGCCATTTGCGACAGATTCCTGCCGTGTTTCACCTCCAGAAACGACCAGATAGTCGATGGAAAGATTCAATTCTCGCAATCCCTTTTCCATACGAGCCACATCTTCGGAGCGGCCTACAAGAACGATTTTTCCGACATCGCCAACCCTTGAAAAAGTCCGCGCGACAAATTGATACATCGGCAGATCGTCGATCAACTCGAATTGCTTTGGCATCGCCGAGGATGCCTTTCCGAATCTTGCTGCCGACCCTCCCGCAACCAGTATCGCAGCGACATCGCGAATTCCATCTTCATTCATAATGCTCAGACTTTCTCCAAACTTTTCACATCGCCAAATTTATGTTCGGGTCCGAAATATTCGATGAGGAAATTGTATTTCGGGAATCGGCGCGGAAGACGCATAACTGCATATACCATCACTCCGGTCGAAAATCTATCTACCCAGCTTGAAGTCGGCCAGCCAAGATGGAATACCAATTTACGATCAGCAAAATCATATTGAAGTAAAGTGATGAGCGAGACAAGTCTGCGTGTAAGCGACTCTCGAAAGATCGGAAAAAGAAAATGATTTTCTGCAAACTTTGGAGGAGAACCGCTTCGTGGTGAATAGAACGTGATATGAGCTGTATTCCTGTCGGGTACGATAGGGGCTGTGTCCTGCTGCCGACGAAAATACAGATGGAACGGCTCGCCCTCGTTGGACTCAGCAATCCGGAAGAGCAATTCCATAGGGCTGTCGGTCTTTCTGAATTGCTCGATCTCCGGCGCGCGCCGCTTTGCAACACGAAAGCCGATAATTAGAAAAGTTACAACCGTGATCGCCCACAATACGAACCCCTGCCATTTGTGAAATGCAATAAATCCGAAGCAAGCGAGAAGAAGAAGAAAAATTGCAAATGTCCCTGTCCGTGATGTGTGGTAATCCGGTATTTCTTCGCTGCCTTCCGAATAACGGTAATAAACCAGCGCCCCCATATTTATCGTGAAGCTTGCTACGAGGCCAACTGCATACATGTGAGCAAGCATCTCCTGGCTGCCGGCGGTTATTGCGATAATTACCGTGAATAATGTGGCATTGATAATGTGAATACGATATAGCGAATCTGCCTTATTCGTTTTTATCAGCCAATGAAATCCATACCTGTGCGCTACGCGCTCCAATAACTCGCTCGATGCAACAAATGCCGTATTCACTGCCATGATAAGAGTAAAGCTTGCAAGCCCGCCAACAATGTAGCCGAAAAGCTGGCCGTTAACGACCGTTCCAAAGTATGTGATGAGATCATCCTCGTGCGCGGCGAAATTTATGTCAGTCCGCGTTAAAACGAGCATTGTTATTAGCGGGGTAGCAATACCTACTGTCAAAGCAAGGAAAATATATGCCTTGCGAATGTCCCGCCAGCTCTTGACAAGTCCTGCAGTTTGCACGACACTCTCGATCCCGGAATACGCAAGAATTACACCTGCAAAACCGAATATGAAAAAGTCCGCACCTGCAAACAGGCCCCCTCCGGTCAGTTTTGTCCAGGTGAGATGGAACCCCTCCCCTACTTGTGCAAGCTGTCCCGCGCTTGGAGACATGATGGCTGAGAGGATGAGCGTCATCAGCACCAGCGCGGCAGCGATAAAGATCATGTAGGTAAACCGCGCATTCTCCCTGATCCCGATTATGTTCAACGTGGCAACGAACCAGACAACCAAACCCATGATCCCATACAGAACGTAGGATGGGAGTGCAAAGAATGATGCTCCATTATAGACCGCCGCAACAGTAGAAATTGCCGCAGTGAGAATATAATCGACCATTATCGAGGCCACGGCAATAAACGACATGGTCGGGCCAAGCACGAGGTAGCTAAAGCTGTAAACCCCGCCGCCACGTATTCCATGATGTTCGAGAATATGGGCTATCTCGACCATCCGGCTTGAAAGAAAACGGACAAATAGCGAAGTTGCTATGATAAAGACGAATGCCGCGAGCCCAACTATCAGATATGATTCAGCCGCTACATAAAAGACGGACGTAAGCTCGTCCATTAGGGTGATAATGGCTATAGAAAGCCACGTAAGCCACCATTTCCCGCCATCCATGAAGGATAGCAGGTTCTTTTTCTTGAGTAAATAAACGAACAGCCCGATGAGGCCGGCGTTGAGGACGATTATCGCAAGTAGTTTCAAATCTCCGAAAAATTATGAAACGCGACAACAAAGGGGAGGGATGCTAAGTGCTAAGTGCTGAGTATTTACGGAAAATCCGCTCTCTGTGAAAAGGAGTGGGAAATCAATCAACTAACCCGACCTAAAGACTCGATCCGCTCCATCATATCGAAAGCTTCTCGCCCGCTGAGACAACTACTAATTTCTCTTGTGGTAGTTTTATCTATGAAAAGACGGGCAGTAGCCGCGAGAAATTTGAGATGGTTGGCGTGTCCAACTTCCGGCGACAAAAACAGCATCACGATATATGCCTTTGCATCGCCAGAGAGTGAGAGAACGCCTTGCGGCGTGAGTGCCATTACGGCATGTATATCTGTAATGGCTTCGAATCCGGATGCGTGAGGAATTGCGATGCCCGTTTCGAGAAAAGTGCTCATTATCCTCTCACGTTTCATTATCATTTCGAGAATATTGGATCGGTGCGTGGCGAGATCAGGATATTTTAATATCAGATGATCGATAAGGATGGAGATTGTTTGCGCAACAGAATCGACCCCCCTGAGATTTGCGAGGATCATCTCCGGTTTTACATACTGAGTGACACGAACTCTCTCGTCCTTATGAGGTACCGCCGAAGTGGAAAGAGTCTCGTCGGGTAAAGCTTCTGCATCGGGCCTCATCGGAACTACATACACTCCGATCTCACCAACTTGCTTTAGAAGATTTCCGACTACCGATCTCGAAAGTATCCGTTTCCACCATGCACGCTGTGTTGCCCCGATCACGATCTGGGAAACCGATTCCGCGTTTGCAAAGTCGATTATTGCACGGGCAATGTCGCTGCCGCGCAAAGTAACTATCTTTGCACCGAGCGAGCGAGCCAATGCTAACGACTCCCTCATTGCATGCTCGGATTCTTCGGTCTTTTCATCTGGCTGTTCCACAAAAGCGACGATCCATTTCGCATTGATACGTCCAGCCATACGAGATCCAACCCGTATCAAACGTTTCGCGCTTTCATTCGCCGGAATGGCTACAAGCACTTTCTCGCCAGAGTGTGCAGTGCCCGGCGTGTTTGTTTCTATCCGAGTTTCTTTATCTTTTTGCTCTACATCGTTCGCAAGTTCGCGCAGAGCTAACTCGCGCAGCATGCTCAGATTGCTGCGAGTGAAGAAATTTTTCAGTGAACGCTCGATGCGATCCATCGGATAAATTTTTCCTGCTCGCATTCGTTCCATGAGTTCATCCGGCGTTACATCGACGATTATCATCTCGCGCGCAAGCGAAAAAAAAGTATCCGGCACACGCTCGTTGACCTCAATTCCAGTCATGCGCTCGACCATATCATGTACACTTTCGAGATGCTGAACATTGCACGTACTGAATACGGCGATGCCTGCTTCGAGAATATCTTCTATATCCTGATAGCGCTTTTCATGCGGTGAACTGGGAGCATTTGTATGGGCAAGTTCATCGACAAGCACGACGTCTGGCTTCCGCGCAATGACAGCTTTAGTATCCATCTCGAACATTTCCATTCCTTTATATGGAATTTTAGCTGGAGGAACTATTTCAAGATCGCCGAGCTGGGATATTGTATCTGGGCGAGCGTGAGGTTCAACATAACCGACAACAACATCCACTCCGCGCCGCTTGAGCGCATTGCCATCCTGGAGCATCCGGTATGTCTTGCCGACACCCGGGGCCGCTCCGAGGTAAATTCGGAGCGGGCTTTCTTTAGCATATTTGATCTCTTTTAATAGATCTTCGACAGAAAGTGCGTCAGGCATTGCAGTAGAAATTAAAATGTCATT
>Ga0206959_10169_pt1 | contig 18272 bp, 10 predicted proteins | sample Alteio_BWOrgHeat_31_FD_152971 | JGI IMG/M metagenome (GOLD analysis project Ga0206959, IMG submission 152971) | Enriched cells from forest soil in Barre Woods Harvard Forest LTER site, Petersham, Massachusetts, United States -... | ecosystem: Environmental > Terrestrial > Soil > Temperate forest >...
GGGCGAGCGCAGCGGCGGTTGTCAGGAAGATCAGGGTTGAGCTGCAGGCTGGCGCTCTCTGGGATGTCGACGAGCAGGCGCTTGGCGCGGAGCGCGGCGAGCTGCGCATCGTTCTCGATGCGCGAGAGGCCTTCTGCGTCCGCCATTTCGTTCTGGTGGACGAGGACATCATGCGAGCCGATGAGTGGCGCGGGAACGATCAAACGGCCATTGCGCGAATAGAGATTGGGAAGGCGCGGCTGCATGGCAGCGTCGGCGAGCTCTTCATGTGAGGGATGGCTGAGGGCGTTGAGTTCTGGGTCGTCCGTGGCGGGAGGAGCAGATGAGGGTGGCGGAGTGGAGTTGCGGCGCGAGGTGAGGATGGCGCCTTCTGCACCGAAGCCGTCAATGCGTTGCTGCGTGGGCGGCGCGGGTGTTGAGGTGGGTGCGGCGGTAACGCTGGCTGCAGGCGCCTGGCCGGCTGCGCGCATAAAGTCTTCCGTAGTCAGCGTTCTTGGAGCAGAAGTGGACGGTTGCGCAGAAATCTGTGCCTGTTGCGAAGCGCGGGCGGCCTGCTGCGAATGTACCGAGAAGCTTTCCGTGAGTGGCTGGGAAGCAGCGCGCTGGCGAAGTTCGTAAGCGCGGCTGCGCGGCGTGCTGTGCGCGGCGTGCGTTACGGCTTCCGGAGCACTGTGACGACCACGCGATTTATTTTGCCCGGCGGCGACGAAGTGGGTAGAGCTTTCTGTAACAAAGTGCGACGAGTGGGAAGAGCGCGCGGGGGCGTGAGCAGCGGAGCGGGAAGATTTGGAAGGGGCCGCGGCAGCGTGGTGCAGGCGAGAAGGCCTGGAGGTATTTCGGGCGGCGTGTGCCAAGGGCGCCAGCAGAAGCACAGCGATACCAGCAAGACCTGCGAGGCGCGGGCCGAGAGATTGATTGCCGCGCAAAATGTTTCTTCCTCGCATCGTGTCCCGACCTCTGTACGGCGACTTAAATCCGCCTAATCCTTCAACCCTATCGAACCCATTAGGCCGGGCATAGTGGCGATGCAGATACCCAACTTTTGTGTTAGTTGCGTAATGTGAGCTGCGAAAAAATGCCCTAAATATGATGCAGAAATGGGCCACGCGGAGGGCCGGGAAGTCGCAGGGTACGGAAGCCTGAGGTTTCGCCATTTCTGCTTTTCAAGCTACATTGTTTTCAGCGTTTCAAATCTTGTTTTCTGCTTCGCGGAGGAATTTTTCTAATGCTGAAAAGCTGGTGGATGCAAAGGGCAATGCCGGTAGCACTTACGTGCGCAGGGGCGGTGGGTCTGGGTGCGACTGCATTGGTGTGGCAGCCCAAGCCGGTGGAGGCGCAAGCCAACACAGACATGTACGTGAAGACAGTGCAGCCGATCCTCGCGAACAACTGCTACAAGTGCCATGGCGGCGGAGACAGCCATCGCGGCGGTTTGATGCTGGATACGAAGGCGAACATCCTGAAGGGCGGCAAGGATGGAGTGGTGGTGGTGCCGGGACATCCGGAACAGTCACTACTGATCAAGCTGATTCGGCATGAAGGTCCAGCGGACGATCCTATGCCGATGCCTCCGCGGAGCAAGCTGAGCGATGATGACATTGCCGCAGTGACGGCATGGATCAAAGCCGGCGCGGTGATGCCAGACTGAGCTATCCCAAAAACAAAAAAGAGCGGCTGATGAGGCCGCTCTTTTATTTTGCTGAATTGTTTAGCCGGCTTTGCGTTCAGCGAGGACTTCGTCGAGCATGCCGGCGAGAGAGCCTGCGCGGGAGCGTACAGTTCCGGCGTGTTCCATGGTGTCGCAAAGGCTGTCGTAGCGTGCACGCAGCGTGGTGAGCTCGTCGGCGATGTTGAGCGCGGCGAGGACGGCGACGCGGAGGGAGTCAACGGTAGCGCCATGAGCAGAGACGGCGCGCATCTTGGTGTCGACAAGCGAGGCGAGGCGCTCAATGTGCGCGGAGTCAGTGCCGCGAAGCTGGTAAACCTGGTCGTAAATTTCAACGACGACGGCGCCGGCGTCCCGGGCCATCAATTCCTGCCGCGATTTCTCGGCTGCGCTGGCGCTTTGTGTTCCCGACTGCTGCATTGGTGCTGGCCTCCTTTGTAAGGGTTAGAGAAGTGAGTCCATGGTGGCGAGCATCTTCTCCACGCGCTGGCGGACTGCGGCGCGCTCGTTGTGGAGCGCTGCGATCTCGGACTGTACGTCGCTGGATGCGGCGAGTTTTTCGTCGGCGGCTGTGAGCTTCTGGCGAAGCTCGGCGGCTTCAGCAAGAGCTTTGTCGCGATCGGATTCTGCCTGGTAGCGGGCGCTTTCAGCCTGGGTACGGGCCTCGCGCTCTTTCTTGATCAGTTCCACTGTTTGCAGAACCTTCTGCTCCAGCGCCAGAAACTCATCCACGCTGATGGTTGCTGCACTCATTGAACGACTGACCTCCAACACACGAATTCAGTTGAAGTATAGGAAGTTTGGCTGAGGATTTGGCCGGGAAGGAAGAAGAGGAACCTTCCTTGAATACCCCTTGTTTATTTCTGAAAGACAAAAGCAAAGACTTTGACGCGAAGAGCGCGAAGAAAACACAAGTTTCGCAGGGCAAAGCATTAGTGACGAGGTGGATGTACACTCGGTGGCAAAACGAGGTGACGAGAATGAATCGCAGAAAATTTCTGGCGGCGGGCGGAGCGTTGGCGGCGGTAGGCGCGCGCGGATTTGCGGAGCCGGTGGTGGGTGAGAGTCCAGTGGAGGAGACGAAGACGGACGGCCTGAATCCGCCGGGAATCCGCGTGGCTGGGATCAAGATGGTGCCGGTGGTGGGCGGCAAGTACAAAGTCTGGACCAAGCGCATGGGCTCGGGGCCGGTGAAGGTGCTGCTGCTGCATGGCGGGCCTGGATTTTCGCACGACTACCTGGAGGCGCTGGAGTCGTTCCTGCCGCAGGCGGGGATTGAGATGTACTACTACGACCAGCTGGGATGCGGGAATTCAGATGTGCCGGACGATCCTGCGCTGTGGACTCTGCCGCGCTACGTGGAAGAGGTGGAAGAGGTGCGAAAGGGGCTGGGCCTTGAGCACTTCGTGCTGTTTGGGCACTCGTGGGGCGGGGTGTTGGGGATCGACTATGCGTTGAAGTATCAGCAGCACCTGCGAGCGTTCGTGATTTCGAACATGACGGCGGGAACGCAGTCGTATTTGAAGCGCACGGCGGAGCTGAAGAAGATGCTATCTCCGGAAAAGCTGGCGCGGCTGAATGCGCTGGAGGCGAAAGAGGATTACGACAACCTGGAGTACGAGCGGATCATGATGGAGGAGCTGTACCCGAAGATGCTGTGCCGGATACAGCCATGGCCGGAGCCGGTGACGCGCGCGTTCCGGATTGCGAACCAAAAAATCTATAACCAGATGCAGGGCAAGAGCGAATTCCTGGTGACAGGAAATTTGAAGGATTGGGAGCGCTTCGACCGGCTGCATGAGATCAAGGTGAAGGCGCTGACGATTGGGGCAGAGCACGACGAGATGGACCCTGCAGACATGAAGAAGATGGCCACGCTGATGCCGAATGCCAGTTACGCCTATTGTCCGAATGGAAGCCACCTGGATATGTGGGACGACCAGGAGGTTTATTTCAAGCAGCTGATTGGGTTTTTGAAGACGGTATAAAAAGCCTTAAGGCAAAAGCTTTTTGAACGCAAAGGGCGCGAAGAAAAAACAAGGTACGCAAAGGGACAAGACTCTAGGCGCGCTGTGTGCCGCCGAGCGCAGTGAGTGCGGCGATGATCTGCGTGGACCAGGCGGTGAGCTCATCTTCCGTGAGGGTGCGGTCGAGGGACTGAAAGACGACGCGCACGAGCAGCGAGTATCTGCCGGCAGCGACGGCTTTGCCCTTGGGGTCGCGAAAAATTTCAGCGGGTGCGATGCGCTGCAGTTCAGAGAGGTTGAGCGCGCGCAGGGCTGAGTCAATGGCCTGCCAGCGAACAGAATCCGGGAAGACGAAGGAGAAGTCGCGCTCGACGGCCTGGAAGCGCGAGAGTTCACGGGCTATGGGTTGGCGTAGCGGCGTGGCAAGCAGGGTGGCGGCATGGACTTCCGCGACGACGCAGAGCTGGCGGAGCTTGCGCTGCTGAAGTTCTGCGGCGGTGAGCTCACCGAAGACGGCGACGGGCTGATTGTTGAGCAACGCGCGCGCTCCGCGGCCGGGTGCGATCCATGCTGGGAGCGTGGTGGCGTCGAATGAGACAGTGCCGGTGAATTTTGCGAGCAGAGCTTCGAGTGCGCCTTTGATCTCGTAGAAGAGAGCATCGGCGGCGGAGTGGAGTGACGATGCTTGTGGGTCGCCGGTAGCGCCGAGGGCGAGGCCTGTGTGCTCGTGAACTTCGGCGGTTGAGCCGGTGAATACGGTGCCGAGCTCGAAGAGGCGGACGGCAGGGACGTCGCGATGCAGATTGTGCGCGAGCATGCTGGCCATGCCGGGAGCGAGTGCGGGGCGCAGCATGCCGGCTTCTTCACTGAGAGGATTGCCCATGGCGACGCCGCCGTTGGTGTTGAAGGTGGCGGCTTCCTGCGCGGAGACAAAAGAGCTGGAGATGGCTTCGCTGAAGCCGAGCGCGCGCAGGGTTTCGCGGATGGTGTGCTCCTGCTGTGCGTGCGGAAGCTCGCGGACGGTGCCGGAGAATGCGGGCAGCGTGTCAGCGAAACGGTTGTAGCCGTAAACGCGGGCGACTTCTTCGATGAGATCGATTTCGCGCTCGAGGTCGAGACGCCAGGACGGGAGATGGACGGTGTAGGTGCCGGCTGCAGATGCAGTGAGCGTGCAGCCGAGGGAGGTGAGGAAGTTTTCAATGAGTGTGGCGGTCAGTGCATTGGCTTCAATCGTGCGACCGAGATGACGATGCACTTCCGCGATGCGAAGTGTAATGGGCGAGCGGTTGGCGGTGTTGGCTTGGAGTCCAGGGATGATGACATCCGTCATCGGTCCGGTGACGGTGCCGCCGCATTGCTCGACGATGAGATTGGTGACGAGGTTGTTGGCGACGGGCGGCGCGTTGAAATCCGCACCGCGCTCGAAGCGGTGGCTGGCGTCAGTGTGCAGGCCGTGGCGGCGCGAGCTGGCGCGGATTGCTGCGGGAGAAAACCACGCAGCTTCGATGAGGATGTTCTTCGTTTCTTCCGTGACGCGCGAAGCCATGCCCCCCATGACGCCGGCGAGCGAGAGAGCCTTCTTCTCGTCGGCGATGACGAGATCGTCGGCGACGAGGGTGTGTTCGGAGCCGTCGAGGAGCTGGAGTTTTTCTCCGGCACAGGCGCGGCGTACGACGATGGCGCCTTCGATCTTGTCGAGATCGAAGCAGTGCGTGGGCTGGCCCATGGCCAGCCAGCCGAAGTTGGTGGCGTCAACAGGAGCGGAGATGGGCTTCTGGCCGAGCGCGGCGAAGTATTCGGCGATGAGGCCGGTGGCGGGGCCGACGGAGACGCCGCGGATAATGCGCGCGGTGAAGCGGCCGCAGAGATCGGGTGCTTCGATGCGGACGGGAAATCCTTCATTCCCACTCATCGCCGATGAGACTGTCGATGAATGGGGCACCCCTTTAATCTCCTGTGCACCACTTTCGGAGAGCGGCTTGAGGGGGACGCCGTAGATGGTGGCGGCCTCGCGGGCGACGCCGTAGTGGTTCATGGCGTCGACGCGGTTGGTGGTGATGTCCATCTCGTAGCGCGTGCCGCCGGACGTGATGGGGAATTCGCCTTCGACGGCGATGCCGCGCAGGGTGAGGTCTTCAGCAAGCTGGCGGTCGGTGACGGAGAGTTCCGGCAGGTAGGAGCGCAGCCATGGGGTGAGGATGTTCATGGACCTGTTTAGTTTATCGGAGTGGTCAGGGCTTCTTCACGAATTGGCTGCCGGGGAGGAATGACGGCTTCTCCGGCGCGTCGGCGATGGCGCCTACGAGCGTGTAGAAGAAGGTGTTGAATTTGGTAGCGGCGTCAAAGTCCATGGGCTGGGTGAGGTCGTCCTGGGGGCGGTGGTAGCGGACGTCATACCACTCGCGATAGCGGCGCTCAGCGTCGGTGCCGGGGTCGTAACCGAAGACAAAGCTGATGGCTGGTACTCCGATGCGGAGGAAGGGGAACTGGTCAGCGCGGCGCAGCAGGCCGCGCTCGGGTTCTTTGTCGGGCCGGATTTCAATGTGCATCTTCGCGCCGACGTCGCGTGCGGTCTGGCCGAGCGTGGTGTCGTTCACGGCTTCTGCAGTGAGGATGTTGAGCGGGAAGAGCGGGCGGAGTTGATCGAGATTCACGTCAGCAATGAGTTTTTCTTTGGCGATGGTGGGGTGCGCGACGAACCAGTTGGAACCGAGCAGGCCTTTTTCTTCTCCGGTGAAAGCGCAGAAAAGAATGCTGCGTTTGGGGTGGGGAAGCTTGCCGGCCTTGATGTCGTCAGCCATCTGGATGAGGAGTGCGACGTAGGCAGCGTCGTCGAGCGTGCCGTTGTAGAGGTTGTCGCCTTTGACAGGCGTGCCAAAGCCGTAGCCGTCAAGGTGCGCGGCGATGACGACGTATTGGTCGCGCAGTGCGGGGTCGGAGCCGGGAAGCACGGCGAGGACGTTGGGAGAGGAGATGTCTTTCTGCGCGACCTGGGTGTGCAGCGTGAAGCTGCCGTCAAGATCGAAACCAGGCAACGGCAGGCGTGCGGCAGCAGCCATGAAGTAGGTGCCAGGATCGCGCTTGGGCGTGGCAATGAGTTTGGAGAAGGCGAGGCTGCTGAGACGTATCGAGACGAGTGGGTGTGTCGTGTTGGCCGGTGTCCGCGACCCGGACTCGTTGAGCGTGATGGAGCGCGCGTAAGCGTCAGGCCAGCGCGCGGGTTCGACGATGAAAGAAAGATCGTCGACGGTGAGAACGCCGATAGCTCCGCCGGCGCGTGCGTTGGCGAGACGTTCGGCGGCGCTGGGAGCGGTTTGCCAGCGGGCTCCGTAGCAGATGACAAATTTGCCGGTGATGTCAGCCATCGCATCTTTGCCGCAATAGCCACGGAAGGTGACAGCACCTTCGAGGGTTGCGGGCAATGTTGCGGAGGCGGTGATGCTGATTTCCTGCAGGAATGCGAGGTCGATCTTTTCACCGCTGGGGCGAGTGTAAGTAAAGCTTGTGCCGGTAGAAACAACATCGACCTGATGCATGGGCACAGCTTGGAAGTAGGTGTTGTTGTCGCCCGCGGGCTTGAGTCCTGCGGCTTTGAAGCGAGCGGCGACCATGTCTGCGGCGTGCTGGTAGGCGGCGGTGCCGGTGTCGCGGCCTTCCATGCTGTCGTTGGAGAGGTCTTCAGTGGTGTGCCACCAGGCGCGAGTGTCGGGGTCGTGAATGTCTTTATCGCGCGGGTGCGATTGTGCAACTGCAGTGAGAGCGAAGAGCAGAGTTACGGTGAGAATTCGCATGTTGCGAACGATGCTATCAGTGCGAGCTAAGCGAACTGCTCTAAGAAGCGCATGTCGCCGGAGTAGAGCAGACCAATGTCGGATATGCCGTACTTCATCATGGCGATGCGGTCGACGCCCATGCCGAAGGCGAAGCCGGAGATCTTTGCCGTGTCATAGACGGGGTCGCGGCCGAGTTCGATGCGGCGCTGGTTGACCTGCTCGAAGACAGCGGGGTCGACCATGCCGCAGCCAAGGAGCTCGATCCAGCCGGAGTGTTTGCACTTGCGGCAGCCTTTGCCACTGCAGAAGATGCAGGAGATCTGCACGTCGGCTGAGGGCTCGGTGAAGGGAAAGAAGCTGGGGAAGAATCGAGTTTTTACGCTGGAGCCGAAGAAGGCCTTCATCGCGTAGTCGAGCGTGCCTTTGAGGTCGGAAAAGGTGATGTCTTCACCGACGCAGAGGCCTTCGACCTGATGGAAGACCGGGGAATGCGTGGCGTCGGCAGCGTCATTGCGGTGGACCTTGCCGGGGATGACGATGCGCAGCGGCGGCGCTTGCTCGAGCATGGTGCGGATCTGCACGGGCGAGGTGTGGGTGCGCATGAGCAAGCGCTCGCGCAGCGGCTTCTTTTCCTGGTCGGCGACGACGAGCGTGTCCTGCGTGTCGCGCGCGGGATGATTGGGTGGGAAGTTGAGCGCTTCGAAGTTGTAAAAGTCGGTTTCCACTTCAGGGCCGAGACCGACGGAGTATCCCATGCGCTGAAAGACGCTGACGATCTCCGCCATGGTCTTTACGAGCGGATGTTCGACGCCGACCCGACGCGAGGTGCCGGGCAAGGTGATGTCGAGGCCGGAAATTTCTTTGGCAGCACCGGGTGCTTCCTGGGCGGCGAGCGCGAGTTCGATGGACTCTTTGAGAGCGTTGAAGCGCTGGCCGATGAGTTTTTTAGCTTCGGGGGGTGCGGTTTTCAGCCAAGCGTCGGAGATGGACTTTAAGCGGCCCTGTTTGCGGCCGAGCCATTGCAGGCGGAATTGTTCCGCGTCAAAACCGGCGGCCTTGGTCGCACTTGTGGCTTCGTCGCGGACGGCAGCGAAGGCTGCATCCAGCGAGGCTTCATCGAATTTCTTCAGTTCGGGTAAGTCGGTGCTCATGAAAGTTGAGTCTTCAGAATAAATGAGTGAAGTGCTCAATACCGCCGGCGGCAAGCCAGACGATGATTCCCATGAGCAGGCCGAGGAGCAGGCTGCGTTTGCTGGTGAGCGCCCAGACCAGCGGATCGACGTGCATTTCGCCTCGCCCGGCGAGCATCCACATCTGGCTGAGCCAGAGCAGGATTACGGGAATGATGAGCCAGAGAAAAAACGGGTGGCCGTAGAGCAGGCGAGTATCCGGGTCACGGATGTAGAGCGTCATGATGATGACGGAGGCGTAGGCGGCGCCGGTGCCGAGGGCGCGGAGCTGTTCGAGGTCGGTGATGAAATAGCCGCGGCCATTGGAGATTGCGCCCCCGCGCTCACGCAGGCCTTCGAGTTCGGCGAAGCGTTTGAGGAAGGCGAGCGAGAGGAAGAAGAAGACGCTGAAGCCGCCCAACCATGTAGAAATGGCCACGTTGGTCGCAGCGCTGCCGGCGAGGATGCGCAGGGTATACAGGCCGCTGAGGACAAAGACGTCGAGCAGCAGCTTACGCTTGAAGAAGAAGGAATAGACCAGTGTGGTGGCGGTGTAGAGTGCCAGCCAGCCGAGGAAGGCGTGCGGCAGGCGCAGCGTGTAATTTCCTGCCAGGCGGAAGATGAGCGGCTGCAGGTAGACAGCCAGCAGGAATGAGGCCGTCAGCAGAAGGACAATGGCGGCGAGGCCGGAGAAGGCAGAGAGCTCTCCGGCGGCGAAGGGGCGGCGGCGCTTACTGGGGTGGCGACGGTCGGCTTCGAGATCAAGCAGGTCGTTAATGATGTACGTGGCGGAGGCGCAGAAGCCAAAGCTGATGAAGGCGATCCCAGCCCCGGCGAAGGCGCCGGCAGCCCAGCGGTGGGCCAGCAGCAGGGGCACGAAGAGGAGGCTGTTTTTAGCCCATTGGTGCAGGCGAAGGGCCTTGATCCAGTTGCGCAGCGTGGGATTGCGGTCATGAAAGCTGGCCGTGGTGCTGGTGCCGGAGCTTTTCAGGCGCGAGCGCAGAGCGCGGTTCGGGTTAGCGACCATGGGGCTGTGGCAGGCGGCCAGCAGCTCGGCATCCGGGCGGGCGTTGCCGATGTAGCAGAACCGGTCGCCAAACTTCTCGCGCAGGACAGTCAGTTTGCTTTCGCCGGAGATGTTGGTGATGCCGTCGGAGGCCAGAACCCCGGCAAAGATGCCCAGATGGTCGGCCACCCGCTCGGCGATGGCCTGGTCGGAGGCGGTAGCCAGATAAATGGTATGTCCGGCGCCGTGCTGGACGCGCAGCCATTCCAGCAGGGGGCGGTTGTAGGGCAGGTAGTCAACGTCGAGGGTTACGGATTGGCTGATATGGCGTTTGAAGGCGGCTTTGCCCTGCATCAGCCATAGGGGAAGCTGGAGCAGAAGGCCGGGGCGGTGGCGGGCCATCACCAGCATGGAGTCGATCAGGGTGTCGGATTTGACCAGGGTGCCGTCCAGATCGACGCAAAGAGCCAAACCCAGGGGCAAATCGGGTGGGGAGGTGTCGCGTGGCGACTGGTTGCCTAAGGTGCCTATCTCCTGTTCATACATGGGCATGAGAAACCTTCAAGGGCTGTCCACCGTCACTATACCGTCTATGATGAAATGAATCCTGAGTCTTTCCAAGGTTTCAAAGGCGCAGAAGCGCATCTATGTGTCTAGCGCCTTTATAGAATTACTGAAATTGAACCAGCATCGATATCGGCACGCGGGAATGCGGGTCCGAAATCCAACTGAATCTCTGCAGGAGCAAGCTGAGCCCTCATGTCTGTCCCCACGAACCAGGATCCGGCGCGCGATAGCCGTCTTCAACAGCCGGGTAATTCGGACCACATTGACTCTTCTCATCAGCTTCCGGAGCACGCAACCGGGGCCAAGGGCGGCGGTCTGCGCACGTACATCATCATTTTAGGGCTGCTGTTGGTGGGCGCGTTTGTGGGCTGGCGGATTTACGTAAACAAGCAGGACACGGCAGCGGAGGCCAACAAGGCGGCTGCTGCGGCAAATCGCCCGACCCCTGTACAGGTGGTGAACGTTCGGCAGCAGACGGTGCCGGTGTTTCTCTCGGCGCTGGGCACGGTGACGGCCTACAACAGCGTGACCATCAACTCGCGCGTAAGCGGACAGCTGCTGCAGGTGAACTTTACGGAAGGCCAGTCAGTGCGCAAGGGCCAACTGCTGCTGCAGATCGACCCGCGGCCTTACCAGGCAGCACTGGACCAGGCTATCGGGCAAAAAGCGAAAGATGAAGCGAACCTGAAGAACACGCAGGCGGAAGCGGAGCGCTACACGGCGCTCTACCAGGCCGGCGTGGTCAGTAAAGAGCAGCAGCAGTTACAGATTTCCAACTCCGGACAGGCGGAAGGCTCCATCAAGGCTGACGATGCGGCGATCGAAGCTGCGCGCGTGAACCTGGGCTACACGAAGATCTATTCACCCATCGACGGCGTGGTGGGACTGCGCCAGGTCGACCCGGGCAACATTGTGAACAGCGGATCGTCGACAGGACTGGTGGTGGTGAACCAGATCCATCCCATCAGCATCATCTTCACACTGCCGGAAGATCAGCTTTCGCAGGTGCAGGCCGCGATGAAGGGCGGAAAGAAGCTGGTTGTAGAGGCATACGACCGCTCAGACGCGCACAAGATTTCCGCCGGAACGCTGCTGACGCTGGACAACCAGATCGATACGACGACTGGTACAGCGAAGCTGAAAGCGGTGTTCGACAACCAGGACAATGCGCTCTTCACCAACCAGTTTGTGAATGTTCGCTTAATTTTGAGTGAGCGCCAGAATGCAACCGTGGTGCCGACAGCAGCGATCGAGACGGGAACGCAGGGCGACTTCGTGTTCGTGGTGAACCCCGGACCTACACCGCCTGAAAAGCGGAAGAACCTGCCCAATGCAGGTGTAGCGGCAGCGACGGGCGGCAAAGGCAAAGGTAAGGGCAGCAAAGGCAGCAGCGGAAGCACGGGCTCCGAAACGGAAGCAGCATCCTCCGAAGGAAGCACGGGAGCAACGGGCGGCACGGGTGGCAAGGGACGCGGCAGCAACGCTCCGCCGTGCCCGGCGATGCACGCGGATGCTGTGCCGGTGCATGTGGACTTCACGCTGGGAACGATGTCCGTGCTCAGCGATGGAGAGCTGCAGACCTCGCAGCAGGTGATTGTCGACGGGCAGGAGAAGCTGGTGGACGGGTCGAACGTCTGTCCGCAGCAGGCACGTCCGGCGGCTGGAGCGTCCGGTTCGACCGGACCTGTAACCACTACGGGCAGCACAGGAAACACCGGAACTCCGGCCAAGACTCCAACGGCTCCTACACCGGATGCTGAGCACAACAAACATTCGCATGCAAACAATGGAGGCGCTACGCAGTGAGCCCTTCACGGCCATTTATTCTGCGTCCGGTGGCCACCTCGCTCCTGATGGTGGCCATTTTGCTTGCGGGCTTTGTTGCTCGTACGCAACTGCCGGTCTCCGCTCTCCCTGAAGTCGACTATCCGATCATTGAAGTGACCACGTTCTATCCAGGCGCAAGCCCGGAGGTAATGGCCAACTCTGTGACGGCTCCGTTGGAGCGGCAGTTTGGACAGATTCCGGGCCTGGCACAGATGACCTCGACCTCCTCGGGCGGCGGATCAGTGATCACGCTGGAGTTTTCGCTCTCGGAGTCGATCGACGTGGCGCAGCAGGATGTGCAGGCGGCGATCAATGCGGGCTACTCGTACCTGCCGAAGGACCTGCCGAATCCGCCGATCTATGCGAAGGTGAACCCGGCAGATGCTCCAATCCTGACGCTATCGCTGACGTCTTCGACGTTGCCGCTGACCAAGGTAGAAGATCTGGCGGACACAATACTGGCGCAGAAGATATCGCAGCTTTCCGGTGTGGGATTGGTGTCGATCGCTGGTGGGCAGAAGCCAGCAGTACGAATCCAGGCAAACCCCGCGGCGCTGGCAAGCTATGGCTTGTCGCTGGAAGACATACGTTCGGCAATTGCCAACGCGAATGTGGACCAGGCGAAGGGATCGCTGAACGGCCCGCGGCAGGCTTACACAATCGGCGATAACGATCAGCTTCTTTCAAGCACTGACTACTCAAACGTCATCATCGCGTACCGCAATGGATCGCCGGTGCGATTGTCCGACGTGGCGAACGCGGTGGACTCGGCGGAGAACCTTTACCAGGCTGCATGGATGGGCAAAGCTGCAGAGCCTGCGCACACGGAAAAAGACGCGACCGGCAAAGAGGTGCAGGTTCCGGCGAAACCGGCCAGTCTGCTGCCGGCGGTCGTCATCAACATCCAGCGCCAGCCTGGCGCCAACATTATTTCGGTTGCGGATAGTGTGACAGCACTGTTGCCCAAGCTGCAGCAATCGTTGCCGGCGGGCGTGGACCTTGAGGTGCTTACGGACCGCACGGGCTCGATTCGCTCGTCAGTAAGCGACGTGAATTTTGAACTGGTGCTGACCATCGGCCTGGTCATCATGGTGATCTTTCTGTTCCTGCGGACGATCCGCGCCACGATCATTCCGGCGGTGGCGGTGCCGCTCTCGATTGTGGGCACGTTCGGCATCATGTACCTGCTGGGCTACTCACTGAACAACCTGTCGCTGATGGCGCTGACGATCTCGACGGGCTTTGTGGTGGACGATGCGATCGTGATGATCGAAAACATCGACCGCTACCTGGAGATGGGCGAGACGCCGCTTAATGCAGCACTGAAAGGCTCGGAACAAATCGGGTTCACGATTGTTTCGCTGACGGTTTCGCTGATCGCAGTGCTGATTCCGCTGCTGTTCATGGGCGACATTGTCGGCCGACTGTTCCGCGAATTCGCGGTGACGCTGTCTGTAACGATCCTGGTGTCGGCATTTGTTTCACTGACGCTGACGCCGATGATGTGCGCGAAACTACTCAAACACAAACCGGCATCGGAGCGCGGCGCGTTCTACCGCAAGAGCGAAGAGTTTTTCAATTACGTGATTGCGAAGTACGGCAAGGGTGTTAAGTGGGTGCTGGCGCACCAGACGCTCACGCTGATTGTGACGGCAGCAACATTTGTTCTTACTCTGGTGCTCTACATCGTCGTACCTAAAGGATTTTTCCCCGTGCAGGATACGGGCGTGATCATGGCTGTGACGGAAGCGGGCGAGACCGTCAGCTTCAACGCGATGGCCTCGCGGCAGCAGGCGCTGGCGAATGAAATTCTGAAAGACCAGGACGTGGTTTCGCTGACGAGCTTTATCGGCATCGATGGCTCGAATGCGACGTTGAACTCGGGACGCATTCAGATCAACCTGAAAGACCGCGACAATCGTACGTCTGATGCGCAAGCTGTGATCGCTCGACTGCAGCCAAAGGTGAATGCGGTGACGGGTATTCAAACCTACCTGCAGCCTTCGCAGGACCTTACCGTGGAAGATCGCGTGTCAAGAACGCAGTACCAATTCAGCGTGGAAGACGCGAACGCTACGGAACTCGCCAGCGTGACCGACCAGATTGTGAAGAAGCTCAAGACGCTGCCGGAGTTGACGGACGTGGCCAGCGACCAGCAGGTGAATGGCCTGGGAGCGACGCTGGTGATCGACCGCGACACAGCCGCGCGCCTGGGTATTACGGCGCAGAACGTGGATGACGTGCTGGATGATGCATATGGCCAGCGACAGGTCTCCACGATGTTTACGCAGCTGAACCAGTACCACGTGGTGATGGAGGTGGCACCGAACTTCCAGAGCACGACGAACCAGCTGGACAACCTGTACGTGAAGAGCTCGAACGGAAACCAGGTGCCGCTCTCGACGTTTACGCATCTGGTGGCGAAGCAGTCGCCGCTGGCGATTGGCCACCAAGGGCAGTTCCCGTCGAACACGATCAGCTTCAACCTGGCGCCGGGTAAATCCATCGGCGATGGCGTGGACGCGGTGAACAAGGCTGTAGCGGCAGAACACTTCCCGGTAAGTGTAAACACGGCGTTCCAGGGAACGGCCGCTGCCTTTGAGGCGTCGCTGACGAATGAGCCGTTGCTGATTCTGGCCGCGCTGGTCACGGTGTACATCGTGCTGGGTGTTCTGTACGAGAGCTATATCCACCCGGTGACGATTCTTTCCACGCTGCCTTCGGCAGGCGTAGGAGCGATTCTCGCGCTGATGCTGTTTGGGATCGATCTCTCAGTGATTGCGCTGATAGGCATCATCCTGCTGATCGGCATTGTGAAGAAGAACGCCATCATGATGATTGACTTTGCTCTGGAAGCTGAGCGCGAACAGGGTATGGAGCCGGAGGAAGCGATCTACCAGGCATGCCTGCTGCGCTTCCGCCCGATCATGATGACGACCATGGCGGCGCTGCTGGGCGCGGTGCCGCTGGCGTTCGGGTCGGGCACGGGGTCAGAGTTGCGGCGGCCGCTGGGCATTTCAATCATCGGCGGCCTGGTGATCTCGCAGGTGCTGACGCTGTTTACCACGCCGGTTGTGTACCTGTTCTTCGACCGCATCGGACGCAAATACCTGGGGACGAAGAAGGCGGACGAAGAGCTTTATCGCCGGACGCATGGCGGACATAAACCGCCGGACCACCACACTCACACTCCTGAACCGGCAGCGTCAGGAGATTAAGTCGCGGCATTAAGCGTATGAGCAACTTCGATCCACAACCCGGCGACAAGGACCCCAAAGACGCGGCGCGGCCCGGCGACGAAGCCAAGCTGCATGCGCAGGGTGGGCCGAATGACCGGGAGGGCGACCGCTCGCCTGAAGAGGCTGATGTAACGCCCATTGAAGAAGAGATTTACGAAGGCGAAGAAAGCACGCCGCTGGGAAACATTAATTTTTCTGAGCCGTTCATCAAGCGGCCGGTTGCGACGTTTCTGCTCACGATTGCGATCATCATTGCGGGCTCGGTGGCGTACAAGCTGTTGCCGGTGTCGTCGTTGCCGGAGGTGGAGTTCCCGGTCATCAGCGTAGGCGCGTCGCTCCCGGGCGCTGATCCAGACACGATGGCCTCTGCGGTGGCTACGCCGCTGGAGCGCCAGTTCAGCCGCATCGCCGGCGTGAACCAGATGACGTCGTCCTCGGGCACAGGCGCGACCAGCGTGGTGATGCAGTTTGACCTGAGCCGCGATGTGAACGGAGCAGCGCGCGATGTACAGGCGGCCATCAACGCGGCGCGAGCGCAGTTGCCGGCGAACATGCCGTCGAACCCGACGTACCGCAAGATCAACCCGGCGGACGCGCCCATCCTGATCCTGGCGCTGACCTCGGACACGGCACCGGTCTCCGAGATGTACGACGTTTCGGATTCGATCCTGGCACAGAAGATTGCGCAGGTGCAGGGTGTTGGGCAGACGTTTACCGGTGGTTCGGCGAAGCCGGCAGTCCGAATCGAGGCGAACCCGAACCAGTTGACGTCCTACGGCGTGGGGCTGGAGGCATTGCGCACAGCTATCAGCAATGCCAACGTGTTGCAGCCGACGGGCTACATCAACGGCGATCAGGAGCGCATCGCACTCTACACGTCAGACCAGTTGTTTGGGTCAGCGGCGTATGCACCGCTGATTGTGGCGACAGACCGTGGCGCGGTTTCCAGCGCGGCGGCCTCCAACGGATTGCCAGCGGCGCTGGCCTCGGCGGTTTCGGGTAATGGGAACGCGACACAAGCCAGTAAGCCAGCCAATAATTCCACCACCACAAGCACGGTCTCCAGTACCACGACGAACACCGCGGCGACGGGCACTTCCGGCAGCAGTTCCTCAGGGACGACAAACAGCAACACCTCAGAGGGGTCCACGACGAGCCAGATCATTGCCGGCACGCCCAACAGTGTGACCAAGCCGACGGTGAGCAACTTTGCAACGTCGCAGATAACGACTGTAGGGGCAGCCAATGAGCACGGTATTGTGCGCGTCTCTGACGTTTCTGACGTGGTCAACAGCGTGGAAGACGTTCACACCGGCGGCTTCCTGAACAACAAGCCCGCGATTTTAATCGTGGTGTTCAAGGCGCCAAATGCCAACGTGATCGAGACAGTCGACAACGTGCTGAAGATTCTGCCGACGTTGCAGGCCTCGATTCCGCCAAGCATTCATTTGCAGAAGGTTCTGGACCGTACGACGGTGATCCGGCAATCGGTGAAGGACGTTACGCGTACGCTGATCATCTCTATCCTGCTGGTGATCATGGTGGTGTACTTGTTCCTGCGCGAGGCGCGGTCCACGCTCATCCCGTCAGTGTCCGTGCCACTTTCGCTGTTGGGCACGTGCGGCGCGATGTATCTGCTGGGCTATACGCTGGACAACCTTTCACTGATGGCGCTGACGATCTCGACGGGCTTCGTGGTGGACGATGCCATCGTGGTGATTGAAAACATTTCCCGCCACCTGGAAGAAGGCATGCAGCCGTTTGAAGCGGCGATGCAAGGCTCTAAGGAAATTGGTTTCACGGTGATGTCGATGTCGACGTCCCTGATTGCGGTGTTCACGCCGATTCTATTGATGGGCGGCATCATCGGGCGTCTCTTCCGCGAGTTTGCGGTGACGCTTTCAATCGCCATTGGGATTTCGCTGGTCGTCTCGTTGACGACAACTCCAATGCTTGCCGCCAAGTTCCTGAAGCCGCATAACGAGGTACGCAAGGGCTGGTTTTACAAGATGGGCGAGAAGCACCTGGCATGGCTGACTCGCGAGTATGAGCGCGGGCTGCGCTTTGTCATCCGCCATAAGGTAGCAACGCTGTTTGTTTTTGCGTTGACGTTCGCGCTCAACATTTATCTGTTCATCGTAGTGCCGAAGGGATTCTTTCCGCAGCAGGACACGGGACGCCTGGGTGGGCAGATTCGCGCACAGCAGGACACAAGCTTCCTGACGATGAAGTCCAAGATGACAGACATCCTGAGGATTGTGACACAGGATCCCGGCGTGGAGAATGCAATGAGCTTTCTGGGAGGCGGCGGCCCAGGCGGCGGCTCCTCCAACCAGGCGAACATGTTTGTGGTGATCAGGCAAGGCAACAAGGCTCAGGATGTGATCACGCGTCTGCGACCGAAGACTGCGAATATTCCCGGTATCACGCTCTACCTGCAGGCCTCGCAGGAGCTGAACATCGGTGGCCGCCAAAGCGCTACGCAGTACCAGTACACGATAACGGCGGACACCAGTGAAGAGCTGGATGAGTGGTCGCCGAAATTGATGGCCGCCATGCAGCAGTTGCCTGAGCTGCGCGATATTGCTACCGACCAGCAGAACAAGGGACTGGAGGCGCACCTGACGATCGATCGCGATACCGCCAGCCGGCTTGGCGTGAGTCCGTTATCAATCGACAGCACGCTTTCCGATGCGTTCGGGCAACGGCAGGTTTCGACCACCTATCAGCAGCTCAACCAGTACCACGTAGTGATGGAGGTCGACCAGCAGTATCAAAATGATCCGGCCGACCTGACCAAGATCTTCGTCAAATCCAACACTGGCGCCGAGGTCCCGCTTTCCGCGCTGACCAAATTGACGACGGCCCGCGTGCCGCTGGCTGTGAACCATCAGTCGCTTTCGCCGGCTTCGACGCTATCGTTCAACCTGGCGCCGGGTGTTTCGCTCTCCGAAGCGACGACCGCGATTGAGAGTGCCCGCGAGAAGATCGGCATGCCTTCGACAATCCATGGCGGATTCCAAGGCACGGCACAGGCGGCTGCGGCGAGCTTCAACAC
>Ga0206959_10170_pt1 | contig 18158 bp, 11 predicted proteins | sample Alteio_BWOrgHeat_31_FD_152971 | JGI IMG/M metagenome (GOLD analysis project Ga0206959, IMG submission 152971) | Enriched cells from forest soil in Barre Woods Harvard Forest LTER site, Petersham, Massachusetts, United States -... | ecosystem: Environmental > Terrestrial > Soil > Temperate forest >...
TGCTGCTAGAGGTCCCTGGGGCATCTGCTCCGACCCTGGCAATATTTTTGAGCACGAGCTGCATGCGATTGTTCATAATCGTTCCGTTGGCTACGCCGTTACCGCGCCACGTGCCCTGATTCTGACCATCGGGAAAATAGGAAGTATTCGGTGTCAAATACAGATACCCGCTGCTGTCTGCAATCTGGCTGACCTCGCCAGCGCCATTCCACAACTGGTTGATCACGCGACCGTCAGGGTAGGTTAGCTGAGTGATATTTCCTGCAAGATCGTAATTGGCATGAAACGCGTTGCCTGTTTGAGTGCAGTTACTGGGAGTGCAGCTTGTCTGATAATTGATACGGCCCATCGCATCGTAAGAGTAGTCCTCCGAGGCGTTTACTCTATTCGAGGATTCAACCAACCGGCCGATGTAATTCGTGCTTGAAAACCCACCTGTGATCGATGCAACATCATAGACGTATACATACCGGAAAGACCCGTCCGAGGCGGACTTTCCCGTCATCCGGTTCAGTGCATCATATCCATAGCTGATCACAATGCCCCGCGCATCTGTTTTGCTCACCACATTACCATTCGCATCGTAGCCATTGACGCAACTTGATCCACTCAAAACGCCGTAACAGATTGTTCCTGATTCAGGGTTTGTCGCCGTCACTAATTGCGAGAGTGAATTATAGGTAAAACTCCGTATCCGGTCTCCCGTGCTGTTGACCGGACCACCCCATTGATCGACATGTACGAGGTTATTCAGCGTGTCATACTTATAATCCGTTTCCACCGTTGGATGATTTGTGCTATCCGGTTCAAGTACCTGTGTGAGCCGTCCTAAGGCATCCGACGTCTGCTCCCAAAGGCGGGTTGTCTCATCTCGAAAAGATGTCATATTTCCCGTATAGCTCCATTGCAGCGTGCTGCTGTCTGGATGCGTGATACTGGTTTTCCGGCCCAGGGCGTCGTAGTTATAGGTGTCATGACCATAGCTTGAATCTGATGTGCTCCGATAGGGATTCGATACGGTGTAAACGCGTCCGAAGCCGTCGTATGTCGTATCCGTATAATCTGCGCCGGAAGGATCGGAGGTCAGTTGCGTTTGTGTCACATGTCCTATGCCGTCCATCACTGCGACGGTTGTCTTCGAGGTGGTTGAATTGAGCACCTGAGTGGTCGTTACTGACGGAGACGGCGGAGCGTCGTTATAACAATAGGTAGTTTTTCCTCCGTCCGGGTAGTCAACCTCTCCCAGCCTATTCAAGGTGTCGGTATAAGAACACCCTTGGGGTCGAATATTATACTTGTAGGTGCTTGGCTGGCTGTTCTGATCGATTGAACTAGTTAGAGCGCCTGTCGCGTAGTTGTAGGAATAATGTTCGGTATGCCCGAGTGGGTCAGTGATCAGCGTCAGATAAGCATTGGAATTGCCGGCAGCATTTCCTCCAGATGGGTTGTCGGTATAGGAATATGTCGTGGTGTGACTTGTGCCTGACATCTCGCTGCAGGCGGAGTTCCCACATGGGTCGGTCATGGAACGTACCTTCCCTGTCTCGTCGTAGGTATAAGTCGTGGTGGATGAAACTCCCGAGTTCGACCATTTCACAAGTTGGGTCAAATTGCCCCGGGGCGTGGTTGAAGATGCTTCATACTTTGTTTCATCATGGGTGTTAGGGGGAAGACCGCTTACGCCAATGGTTGACGCTCCTCCGCTCCCACATAACGAAGTCGCGCCATCGTAATAGGCATCGGTTTCGGCGGCTCGGTTGCCGTTGTTATCTGAGATAACTATCTTGCACGGCTCGGCAAATCCGTAATAAGAGTAGGTTGTCTTCCGAGTTGGGCTCGATTGACCAAAGTCGTACTCGTCTTTCTCCTGTAGAAGGCTCCCGCCTGAAGCGCAATTGCTTGTGTTATAGCAGTATGTGGTCTTTGCGCTCTGCCCGTTGTTCAGGACAGTTTGTTCGCTGGTCATCGAGAACTGGTCGCCCCACGTCTTATTCACTGTCTCGAGCGGAGTGGTCGTGTTGCCCCAATCATAATAAGCAACGGTATTTTCGACCGGCAGCTGGGCCTGGATGCCAAGCGGTGCTCCTGGTTGCGGAGGCAATCCGACTGCTCCATATGCATAGGTCGTCTGCTGGGTCTTTCCGGTGACATTATCGGTGGTCGTCACCGTCGTATTCTTCGCGCTCCATGTGCCACGCGCGGTGCCATTGGGGTCGTTCCAGGTTGTGGGGGGATAGGTGAATGTTTGCGTCTCAGCAGCCGTGGATCCCTGACTGTACCCAACCTGTCGCTGGGTAATGACAGGCGTCTGATACTCATAGTTGCAGACTCCCGACTCCGCGTATTGACCGTCCTGCAATCCGTCGAACGAAGCAAGAGTCGAAGGGGTCGAGCTGAGACCCCATGTATATTTCACCCAACCACCACCCGGGTAATCGATCTCATTTACCAGCCCATAGGTCGAATCATATTTGAAGGTGTAGGCTTGTCCGTTTGGCAAAGTAAGGTTACTCACGACAGAGAGTGCGGAATCATTGACACTGGAATTGAAGTTGCAAACGGTATTACTCGGTACTTCAGCAGTCCCGATCTGTTCGTTCCCCACGCTGTAATGGGCCGTCGTAGTCCCGTAACTCACTGTATAGGTCAGGTCTCCGACGGTGTAAGTCGTCGGGTTCGCTGCGGGCGTAAAGGAAACGAGAGTCCTACCCAACGTGTCGATTACAGGCGCGGCCGGCGCTAGAGTCGTTGATGAGGTTGAAAAGTTTACGATATTTCCATTTCGATCTTCAATCTTTGATGGAAACAGCCATCCTACCGAAGCCGGAGAATTGGGGGCCGTACCTCCTCCCCCTGTGTTGGCTGGGAAAGAATATACCGTGCCACGCAGATCGGTAATCGTGAAGGCCGGCTCCGCGTTGGTGCAATCTGCCGGATATACCACGCCAACGGATTGACCGTTGCAGAGGGAATCAATTTGAGCTGACACCTGGCCATCGCCCCCAGATGTGGAGTAGTCAATGACTCCCGAGCATCCATTCTGCACTGCAGGAACTCCGGAGACCTGTTCACCCGCTCCGATCGCCGCTATTCCCAGTTCATGGGACCCGCCTGTGGGATCGTAGAAATTGTAAGAGGTGGACACCGGGCACCACATACCTATTCCATAAGGACCGCCTTCAACGATCGGAATCATGTGGTAGGACACCGTTACGTATGGCAGCGTGTCGCTCCAACCATTACCCGCCTGGGACCTATCGACATTGAGAAAAGTAACGCCGGAACACGCACCTCGATCGAAGGTTCCGCATCCTGCTGCTCCTGAGACGAATCGGTGACCCTCTCCCGACTCATATGTAAGGGCAAATGGGAGGGAAAGTCCCCGCCCCGGAGGAGTTGGCATCTGTATCTTGATTTCCAGGCTACCGTTTGCAGGATTCACCGTCTCCGACAAAAGGTGAATGTAATCGTGCCCCGAGCCAGGGATCGGGCGAACAACGTCATTCCCAAGGGTGACTGTCTGCCCCACGGAACATGCGCCGCATAGAGCAAAATATGTAACAAGCACGCAACAATAGGTCGCTATGGACGAGGAATAGCGAATGGTTCGTGAGATTCCTGGGAAGGGCACGAGATTCTCCAAGGCAGCCGTCATGAAGTTGGACAACAAGGACCACAAGCTAACTTGAGCTGATTCGGACGACACAGGCTTTTGTGAGTTCAGACAGATCGACCGTCTTGAACTGTATGGAGAAAACCTGGCCTTGGAGCAGTTCTGCATTTGGTTCACCTCATCCCTAGTTACTGCGTAAAACGCCTCCACGCACATCATGTCTCAAACCCGCCTGGCGAAGAATCAACTGAGTTGATCTCTGCGAGCCTGTCCGTGTCGGCAATCACGATTGCCGACGCACTTGCGGTCGCAACATAAAGTCACATAGGAGGGCTTACAACTTTAAGTGGAAGTTATAAAGCACTTGATATAACGAGCGGGGGGACTCGGCAAAGGAAAAATTATCACACACTAAGTTGGTCGTGCAGATTTCGCAAGCACCTTCCGTTTTATGAGCTCACATAACATCACGCTACGTCATTCTCGCCTTAATACTCTGTAACATGGCAGTATCTCCACGGCATTGATACTTCGGGGTAGCTTGGGATTGAAACCGAGCCGTTCCGGTAGGAAGGCCATTGGATCACCAGGGGCAGCCCGAAGCGGCATAGCCGCGAAGGCGGTGTCACAAGCTGGATCTCGACGCAGATGAAGAAATACGCCTCCATCGCCTGAGAGGATGTTCGTCGAAAGCGGTCTTCGATATGCCGGGTATTGATCAATCAGCCGTGCGAGTGAAGGGGCATCCGTACCCGAACGCAGCATTCCCACCAGATAAACATCCTGGCTCTCAAACCAACTACCGCGCACGCTTGTGCTGGTCGCTAGGAAATGAACACGGACACGAAGTTCCTTCTTTTCGGAAGATGCCGTTGCTCTCGTAGTAAGTGCGCTGAAAGCAAGAAGATACAGACAAAGATTGAACAAACAGAACGCTCTTTTTTGCACCAAGACAAAAATCCAAAGTATTGATTTGACTAAATTACAGGCTATGCGAATGGATTTAAAGAGCGAGCTGTGTGAACGCGAAGAACCGACAGCAAATACTCAATAGGCCAGACAGAACAACTTAAGCTTGCAATAGAAACAGTGATTACATATATAACTTCCGATCTTCGCAAGAGTCAAGAGAGAATTGTGACAAAAGTTTGTTACGCAGTGTACCCCGTCGGATCCGTCAGTTAGCACGAGTAATAAGATCGTAGATACTAACAAAGATCAGGTTTCGCCGCGAGACGTTACTGCCATAAATGTCGGGGGTTTTGGTGTATCCACCCTCGCCCATTATTGACTGCGCATTTGGTCGGGCCATCCTTTTCAATCTTTGTAGAATGGAGCTCCGATTGTGTTTGATCGGATATCTTGAGCATTCCCGTGCGTTAATTTCACATTCTTCGATGCCACGAGTTGATATGCTCCGTCCCTAAACCGGGAGAAATAACAATTGTTAATGGAGCGATCATCTTTGACATGTACTGAGAAACGGACATGGCAATTATGAACGCAAGCAGTAGTCCTTGAATCGAGACCAGTCGACGGTCTTAAACTTAGTCCCTTACTGGCAGACTGACTGAGTGCATTACCCTGATGAAATAAGGGAGTCGGCTGCGAGGCTTGAATAGACTTGACCGGTGTTTAACCGTAAGTGCTCAGGACGAAGGAGCCCCGAGATCCGTGCAACAGCAGACGGACTCAACGCTGAATGGTGTCACAGACGAGTTCGTTGAGAAGACGCTGGAGCATGCAGGTCAAACAGCACAGGAGTTTTACTCGGCACTGGAGGACTGGTTTTGGTGAGAATCGAATAACAGAATCGAAGCAGCGGTTTCGCATGGGTGACATCGGGCGGAAAATAGAAGACCATATGGTCGGTTATCTTGTTACCGAGGGAGATCAGATGGACACAAGACAAATATTGGCTGAATTGGACAAGGAAATCGCAAATCTTCAAAGTGCACGCGCTCTGTTGGCAGGAAGTTCCGCCAGCAGCCTCAAAACATCCAAGCGCCGAACGATGAGCGCTGAGGCCCGCGAGCGGATAGCGGATGCACAGCGGAAGAGATGGGTGAAGGCAAAGAAGCTGACGAAGTTTCCAGGCAAGAAATAGCGCCTACGCTGGGGAAGGAAATGAATACAAACCGGAAATTAACTGGTCGGTGACTGAGTCTCTCTGCGTATGAACGGGATTGTGCGATTGAGGTCCTAAAGAGTCTCCAGGTCCCTTCGCTAGGCACGTGGAACCTGATCATCGACCAGAACGGAAGGCCAACAAATTGCCCGTCTCTGGTCCGCCGAGTCCTCAACATGACGCTGAGTGCGAGATTGACAAGCGGACGCTTACGGGGCTTCGACTGGGAATGACTCAGTGGGCGGGATGCTGTCGCGAACAATCGCAGCAACAGAAAGCTCGTCCACTGACGCCACTTCGCCACTTGCGCAAACTCATAAATAACAGACCCTTCGCATCAGAAATCATAGATTGGGGCGTCCGCGAAGTAGTTTACCCCTGCGCTAGGCACTCGTGGATCGATGCTCCGCTACAATAACTTCACTAGGCGAAACGGAAGTGGACTCTGCAGGGATGCAACCGTGCTGAGGGATAACTTGGTGGGCTCATCGGGCCGATTGTTTTACGCCGTGGGAGGTTTTGTCCTCTCGCGCTTGTGAGACTGAGCCGCAAACAGTCATCGGATGATAGACCACAGACCTTGAAAATCCCCGCAGATGCAAGCGCTTTTTCCCCTCGAATCCTTGAATTCGCGCGACGGAACATGTCGTTTAGTGCACCTCCATCGCCATTGTTGCCGAAACGGCAACGGAGCTCAATCTATGCTCTTGATTTCCAGGGATCACAAATCCAGTGACAACATCTGGGCACTCATGCAGGACGCATTTGCATTCGCATTATTCTTCAACGATCGTGAGTAGCACCCGATAATATTTACGGAGCTTTTGAGTGTCGCTTGTGTCCAACCAACGATGAATACGTGCCTTAATGTCCTCCGGTGTCTCAGTTAGACCCTCAACAAACAGCAGATCATCCAAGGTCACGTCCAAAATAATGGCTAGTTTTGCGAGAACATCATAAGGGACTGTCTTGATACGCCCAGTTTCTACTCTACTGATGTAGTTGTATGCTCGACCGAGCTTCTCTGACAGTTGCTCCTGGTTCGACCCTTTGGCATTTCTGAGAAGCACCAAGCGAGCACGAAACTGTTTTCCATCGAGAGGATGCAAACTCATGCATTCCAATCATGGGAATTACTCGCTTTCTGTGGAAGCACATAACAAGTACATTCCGATTGACTATTTGTACCTTTTAGGTGAATATCTGGACAGAATAGGGAGAGTGTGCGCGAATGAAAAGCTCTCAAACTCCATTTTGAGCGTAAATGGATCTGCTCATTCCTCTGGGAAGAGGAAGAAACGGGAGTTCTTAGTTTTTTCAATGAGAGACTCAGCTTCGACTCCAATTCCCTTCGCAGCACGAAAGATTGTTCTGATACTCGGAGCCTGGATGCCACGTTCCAAATCGCTTATGAATGTTCGATCCAAGCCCGTGGCCTTATACAGATCCATCTGCGACATACCCTTCTTCAATCTGGCCTTACGCATTTCATCCCCGAACGCTCGTTCGATTCCATTCCGAGGTTGAATTTGCTTGCGCTTAGCCATCCCGATTTTTATGGTCTGTTTACGTCGGCAATTGACCAACGGGCAGTTACCGACATAAATAAGGCAACAAGCCTCTCGGGAGGCATTCTTGCAAGCGGCAACAGTTCAGCACAGTTCAGGACTACCGCAATATGAACTCCGATGGGATTGCTTATGTTTCCCCTATATTGTCCGACTGCTCGGAACTAGCTCCCTCGGAATCCATCACGCATTCGGTCGAACAAGCAGAAATCCAACAGCAATTATCCTCCCGTTTATCTCATAGCGATCCCAGTGATGAGTTTTTGCTCATCGAGGCGGGGAATGAATCGAAGGATGCTCTTGGACTCCTTTTCCGTCGACACCGACGCACAGTGTCCAACGTCGCGTTACGAATATTGAAAGATGCAGCCGAGGCGGAAGATCTTTGTCAGGAGGTCTTCCTTTTACTGTTTCAGAAAGCAAAGCTGTTCGACGCGAGCAAAGGAACGGCAGCGTCCTGGATCATTCAGATTACTTACCACCGGGCAATGAATCGCAGGCAATACCTCACATTCCGGCAGCACTACAACTCTGAGCAGCTTAACGAGGAACAGATCGACGCTAAGCGCCGGCCGCTATTCATCGATGAAATCGCCGCCCGAACTTTGCTTGACCGCGTTCGAGAACAGCTTTCTGCAGACCAGCGGCACACTCTGGAACTTCATTTCTTCGAAGGTTACAGCCTTAGGGAAATCGCAGAAAAGACCAGTCAGACGCTCGGGAACATAAGGCATCATTATTATCGGGGTCTGGAGTGCCTTCGCTCCAACGTCTTTCCCCAAAAGGACGCCTGAGTGAGAAAATTGGTACGAAAACGCTCCAGAGTGCGGCTGCCCCTGTGAACCCTCGATTCCATGACGAGTTCGATGCTCTAGTTGCCCTCTATTACTCCGGTGAAATCTCGGAGGAAGAGTGGGCACTCCTGCAAATACACATGGCCTATTGCGACTCGTGCCATGAGAAGTTCTTGCAGTACCAGCAGATCACGTCCGATGTGATTCCGGCTATGGCCGCAGTTGTCTCCGCTGACCTGGACAACGCGCCGGAAGAGTCGGCCAGTTCTCTCAACGCAGCGGAGCAAAGACTGATGAGCCGGTTGGACTCTTCGCAGCTACACCAGGAGGTCCCACCCAAACGGAGATTTTCCGGGCGCATCCCGACTGCCCTCCTTGCCGCATGTGCCGCGGCCGTCACCTGCCTGGTTGGTATACATTTTATCCGTATCAAAAAGCAGCCTGTCACGCAGGACGCGCCGCGGATTCTCCTGCATCCAGCACCGCAACCTACCGCACCGGGCAGGCCAGCCACGGATACGCAACAGGCCCTGGACCACAGCCAGGAGAAGATCGCAAGCCTGCAAAAGCAACTCGTTGCTTCCGACTTCCGGATCGAACAAATGACCCTCGCTATGGAGGATATACAAAAGCAGCTTCAGACCGAGCAGGCTGCGCTCAAGCAAGTCAATGAAGAGCGAGACAGCTTAAGCGCACGCCTCCTCGCTGCACAAGCAGACACAGCTTCTTTGCGCGATAAGTTCGCATCATCCAATACGGACACAACACAGCAGGCGACACAGGTCGCGGCTCTTGAGAACAAGGTCCGAGAACTGAATGCGGTTCTCGATGAAAAAAAAGCAGAACTCAATGAGAAGGCCCAACTGCTGGACCTGGACAAAGAGTTTCTCGATCACGACAGAGATATTCGCGACGTGATTGGCGCTCGAAATCTGTACATTGCCGATATCTCCGACCTTACGCAGGACGGGAAAAAGGCCAAACAGTTTGGTCGTATCTTTTATACAAAGGACCGTTCTCTCTTATTCTATGGATTCGACCTCGATAGCCAGGCCAGCCATAAACAAAATGTGTCATTCCAGGTTTGGGGAAGCGGCAGCGATAGACCTTCTCCCGTAAGCCTCGGTTTGTTTTATCAGGACGACACACACAAAAGATGGGTCTTACGGTGCAACGACCCCAAGACGTTGGCTCGATTGGATATGGTCTTTGTGACGGTAGAGCCGTCAGGCGGAAGCGACAGGCCAACAGGTAAACAACTTCTAAGGGCTTATCTGCAAATTCAACCAAATCACCCCTGATCGTCACATAATTTGGTACACATCACAGCGGTCAACGGTAGATAGAGTGAACGCACTTCACTCTCAGGCTTTGGAGCGCCGCATGAAGCACTGTTTGTTTCTCCTTGTTTTGTTTCTGTGTTCCCTCCTCGGACTCGCTCAATCTACAAGCGCGACGATGAGTGGCGGAGTAACAGACCCGTCCGGCAACTTCATCCTTGATGCAGACGTTGAGATTGCCAATGACGCGACAGGCGTCATTCATTCGGCCAAGACCAACAGTTTAGGGATGTACCTTATTCCGATCCTCCCTCCAGGCCATTACCATGTGCAGGTCTCAAAACCGGGCTTCAAGACGATCATCGAAGCCGATGTCGTTCTGAACGTGCAAAGCGCACTGGCCCTCAACTTCGTTCTCCCCGTAGGAGCAACCTCTGAGAGCGTCACGGTTGACGCAGCTTCATCCCTCCTTAACACCACGGATGCATCCGTCAGCACGGTCATCGACCGTACGTTCGTCGAGAACATCCCACTCAACGGCAGGAGCTTCCAGGATCTGATTCAGATGACCCCCGGCGTCGTCACACAGAGTCCGCAGATGAGTGCAACCGTTGGCTATCAGGGCGACTTCAGCGTCAATGGCCAGAGAACGGAATCCAACTACTACACGGTCGATGGTGTATCGGCTGCCGGCGCGGGAGCGGCAGGCGGAAATCCTCAACCAGGAAACGCAGGCGCGATTGCCGCGACCACAGCCTTGGGCACAACTCAGAGCATACTGTCCGTAGATGCCCTGCAGGAATTTCGTATTTCAAGTTCTACATATTCTGCGGAATACGGCCGCAGCCCGGGTGGGCAGTTTGCGTTTTCAAGCCGTTCCGGGACGAACCTGCCGCACGGTAGCGTTTTCAACTACCTGCGAAATGATGCAGTTGATGCAAATGACTGGTTCAACAATTACTACGGGGAAAGCAGAACCGCTCTTCGACAGAATGACTTCGGGGGAACCTTCGGCTGCCCAATATGGATACCGCGCCTCTATCACGGGACCGACCGAAGCTTTTTATTCTTCTCTTATGAAGGGCTCCGTCTCGTACAGCCAGCCGCTGCGACGACCCAATACGTTCCTTCACTCTCTCTCAGAGCCAATGCTCCGGTCGCCGTTCAGGGTATATTCAACGCCTTTCCAGTCCCAACCGGGCCTGAGATCGAGGATTCAAATGGCGCTCTCAGTGGACTTTCCCCATTTGTCAAATCGTATTCACTTCCCGCTCAGATCGACTCTTCTTCGCTGCGCCTGGATCAGACGTTTTCAGATAGACTGAATGCCTTCTTCAGGGTTGCTTATACCCCCACGTCCTCCCAGACAAGGAACCTTTCATCCGTCTCCAACACTGACCTGGATACACTGGGCTATACCCTCGGCGCGACCAGTCAGTTCAATCAAAGGATCAGTAACGACTTCCGGCTGGGCTACACAAGGAGCAGATCGGCCGTCGACATCTCCCTCGATGACTTTGGCGGCGCTACTCCGATCGATCTAAGATCGGCCGTCGGGATACCGGGCGCCTATTCTCCCTCTGCTGCATATCCCCTCATCTATATCCAGGGCGTTGGCTCAACGAATCTCTACGTTTATGATGCCGTTACGAAATTTCATCAATGGAACGTGACCGATATAGTGAATTTGACGCCGGGACACCACGTCGTGCGATTCGGGATTGATCAGCGACATATCGTATCCCCCATCACTCCCCCGCTCGTCAATATCCAATTCGAGTTCGCCAGTCGCGAATCGATGCTGGCCAATTCACCAGACCTGAGTTACATCGGAAAAAGCGTTTCTGCGACACCCGTGTTTAACGAGTTTGCCGCCTTTGTGCAGGATCAATGGCGAATTGCCCCAACCCTCACTCTATCCGGTGGAGTTCGATGGGAAGTAGACCCAGCTCCTACAGAAGAGCACGGCAATGATGCCTATACAGTCTTAGGCGACATTAACAATCCAGCGACCCTGACACTTGCCCCGCAAGGCACTTCACTATGGAAGACGTACTGGTACAACTTTGCTCCGAGACTTGGGGTTGCTTGGACTGCGCATCAACGACCCAGCTATGAAACTGTTGTTCGGGGCGGTGGCGGAGTCTTTTTCGATACCGGAAATCAGATCTCCACTTTAGGATTCGCCGGTATCGGATTCAGTGCGTTCAACATAGTGACTAACTCGCCGCTTCCAATCACCGCATCGCAGCTGGATTTCTCCACCCGGGCTACCGCACCATACACCGCGAGCTATGTGCTCGCATTCCCCCGTCATCTCCAGCTCCCTTACACACTCCAATGGAACGCAAGTGTCGAACAAGGTTTAGGAGCCAACCAGTCCTTCACCATCTCCTACGTTGCTTCGGCTGGACGTCGTCTGCTACAGCAGGTATTGCACGATGTTAGTTCACTCAATTCTGATTTTGGCGAAGTCTATTATGTCCCGGCAGGCATCACCTCAAACTACCAAAGCCTCCAACTAAAATTTCAACGCTCCATTTCCCATGGGCTTCAAGCTTTGGTCAGTAGCGTATGGTCACACTCTCTTGACTTCGGTTCCAATAATGCGTCTTATGCGCCCACTTATGGAAATTCCGACTTCGATGTGCGTAATAACGTACAGGCTGGTCTCGTATGGGACCTTCCCGGCTATCGGGGCAAACCTATGCTACATGCACTGCTGAGCAACTGGAGCACTGACAACCGGCTGATGGCCAGAACGGCCTTTCCCATTACACTTCAAGGAAACCTGATCTCCGATCCAGTTACCGGACGGCAATACCACGGAAATGTAGACCTCGTTCCGAACGAATCTGTCTACCTGTACGGCCCGCAATATCCCGGTGGAAAGGCGATCAATCCGGCTGCCTTCGCATTTCCAGCCGATCCCAACTCCGCGGGCGATGCGCCACGTAACTTCGTGCGAGGATTCGGACAAGTCCAGTGGAACGCGACAGTGCGGAGGGAGTTCCATATCCATGATCGGCTCACGGCTCAATTCAGGGCAGAAGCCTTCAATGTTCTCAACCATCCAAATTTCGGTTACGTAGATCCAGCGCTCTCCGATGCTCAGTTTGGAAGGGCCACCATGATGCTGAATCAAAGTCTGGGTGCGATGAGCCCGCTGTATCAGCAAGGGGGTCCGCGCTCCATGCAATTCGCTCTCAAGCTGATGTTTTGATTCATGGAGACTCCAGACATGAATCGTGACCGCTGTAGATTTGCGCGGGGCATCAGCCCTTTACCGAAACTGGAAATTCTCCTGGTACTGTTTCTGGCGCCAGTGAGCGCAAGTTTTGGTTCCCAAACCCGGACATCGTCGGACCGGCCCTTCACCGTTCGTGATTCCATCGAGATGACCACATTCAGCGACCCCTATATGCGGTCACCGGAAGCGAAATGTAAATTTTCTCCGGATGGAAAATACTTCTTCGTGATCACCACCAAGGGCAATCTGGAACATAACCAACTCCAGTCGGCTCTCTGGCTCTATTCGACAGAACAGGTCAATGTATTTCTGCACGGCAAAAATGCTGTTGCGCCGAAACCTCAACTGCTATGGCAGGACGACGCTGTTCCCAAAGCACAGCAGCTCGATTCTTACGGGTCACTGATCACGAAAGCACAGTGGAACCCCGACTCCCGAAGTATCTTGTTCCTGGCGGAGACAGGTGACGGCATACGGAGACTCTATTCGCTCAATATTCGGAGCAGAAAGATTCTTCGTCTTTCAACTTCCAATGCCGAAGTAGAAGATTTCACCGAATCTGCAGGCACCGTCGCATATGCCGTCAGGTCGACCACTGATGGAGCCGTGAATTCACCATCTCTCGATACCAGTGTCAGCACGGTGCTCACAGGTCGCACGCTATTCAATATTTTTGATCCAGATCATTTTCCGCGGGATGGTTCCATCTACCCCTCTGGCGATCTTTGGACTCGCTTTCAAGGCCGGCATATACTGCTCAATCAGACTACCGAATCCAGCGCGTGGCACTACCCCGCAGCAGCCATGAGCCTATTGCATCTGGCTCTATCTCCCGACGGCCAAAGACTGATCGCCGCGAAGCCCGTTTCCAGAATCGAGGAGTCATGGAGCCACTTCGCATCGAGGTCTTCAGAATTCTCGTTCGAGAACCTCCCGCGAACCGAGGCAAGAGAAGATCGGGACTTTAGCTGGCCCTGGGAGTACGTTTATGTTGACCTAAAGCACAATGTATCCATTCCCGTCGTCAATGCTCCAAACGCGTGGATAGCAGGGTATGAGGATGCTGTTCTGGCTACTTGGTCGCCCGACAGCAGCCAAGTCCTCTTAACGAATACCTTTCTTCCTATCTCCAACTCGGATACGATGCGACAGACAATTCCCTGTGCAGTTGCAGTGGTCACAGTCGCAGCCCAGAGCATCCAATGCGTCGCATATACCCGCGCCCCACAAATGCGCCTCACTCACGCATCTTTCGGGAATGATCCGAACCAAATCGAGCTTAGTTGGACGGACACCGGCACACCAGTCAAGGAAATATATCGCGTCGAGTCAGGACATTGGAGTTTAGCCGGAACGGCGACAACATCTTCCGTAAATTCCGACTCCATCACTGTGTCCATCCATCAGGACCTTAATCAGCCACCTGGTTTATGGACTACCGATTCCCACACAGGTGTTAGTAAAGAGCTTTGGAATCCGAATCCTCAATTGGCCACCCTCGAATTAGGGCATGCTTCGGTATTTCATTGGCGCGACGCCTCCGGTTATGAATGGACAGCCGGTCTCCTGAAACCGCATGGATACATACCAGGGCGTCACTATCCTTTGGTCATTCAAACCCACGGTTTCGAGCAGCACGAGTTTCTGGTTGATGGTTCGTACACAACTGGTTTCGCGGCTCAATCCCTTGCCGCGGCAGGGATCATGGTTCTTCAGATGGAAGATCGACGCGATCGACATCTCAAGCCAGTCAGTGAAGAAGCCACATCTTTTGCCAATGGCTGCGCTGCCGCAATCCGGCAGCTGATAACGGATGGACTGATCGATCCCTCTGAAGTCGGGATTATTGGTTTCAGCCGTGCGAGTTGGTATGTCGAAACTGCGCTTGAAATGTATCCCAAGCTATTTAAGGCAGCAACGATCATCGATGGAATCGACCAAGGCTACGCAAGCTATATTCTGTTGTGTCCTGGACTACCCTCCTGCAAAAACGATCACCTGGCGGTCAATGGTGGACCACCGCTAGGGAAAGAGCTGTTCCACTGGCTGGCTGTTGCGCCGAGCTTCCATCTCAATAAGATCCAGGCACCATTGAGAATTGAAGCCATTCGCTGGTTTTCCATACTGCAGGAATGGGAAATTTACTCTTCCCTGTATCAGCAACGTAAACCGGTTGATCTGATCTACATACCCGATGGGCAGCATATCCTTCAGCAGCCGCAACAGCGGTTTGTATCTCAACAAGGAAATGTTGATTGGTTTCGATTCTGGCTACAGGGCTATGAAGCTCCTGATCCAGCGAAAAAAGACGAATATCAACGTTGGGAACAGTTAACCGATCCAATAAGGGTAGGCATAGCCAAGCCAGCCCCTCACGAAACGAAGTGAGCAGGGAGTGAATGACTTCAGTCCCTGCTCGTCGATCATTGAGTCACCCGTTACCCGTTAGCAGCATAGCCCGCAGGTGGCGACAGGGTATCCGCGCCATCGGGATGCGTGCCAATCTTGACGCTCTCGAAGGTCGGGCTGTTTCTCTTCGAGCCGAAAGCCGCCTTTGCGCTTTCGACCTTGGTGATTGCAGGAGGAACGTATTTCATCTTTCACCTCATGTTGTTTTGAATTTCCGCATGAAACGAATCTCACGGGCAGTTCGCTTCATGCGGATGCTTTGCGGCTCGGGCACCGTGTCCAGCGAAGACACAAGGTCATTTCTGAGCCAGAGTTCAAGTCCGATCATTTTCATCAGCGGTCTAGTCTGATCGAAGTCAGATCGATAGAGCGCAATACGGAACTTTGCCTCGTCGATGTATCCCATCGCGTCCAAACGAGATCCGCGAAAGAGCGCATCGATCTCATTGCGATGTTCCACAAGAAAGAGTGAAAGCGCTCGCGCTGGAAACGCCTTTCTCTTGCGCTCGAGGATCTCTATCGGCAGGATCTCCCGCATTGCTCGTCGCATTAAAGAACGCCGGTCGCCCGGTCGGCGAACTTGCTCCGGCGGAACGCGCAGAAGAAAGTCCACCAGATCACGATCCAGGAGCGGATATCTATATTCGTAGCGCACTCTCAGGCCAGGAAAACGGTGGGGCTGAGTTTCGAGGATAGACGTCCACATGCGTCTGCCGTCGAGAGAACTCGGTAGTAGACGAACCGAACCTCCTTCGAGATGATGAACGACATCATGCAGACGAAAGGTATACCAGGAAGGACAATCCACAGTGTTCTCCCCGGACGGAAAATACAGGTTTACCGCAAAACGGATCACCGCTGGAAGAAGGTGGATAATGGGCACTCTTTCGGCAATACACCATGCTGTAGCTCGTCGGAACAACCGTGCGACTTTCCCGCGTGCGAGATAGTCTGCTAATTCCGGTAGCGGATTGATCGGACCACCAAGCAGTTCATCTCCACCCACTCCCGAGAGGACGGCCCGATAGCGCCCGGGTCCGATGTTACGTTCGAGCCGCTCCTCGATTGCTGCCGTATTTGCATCAGCACCGGGCAGCAGGTACCCCCGATCTGGAACATCTAGGGTGCGCTCCGAAAATAGGGTCGGGATGTGCGTGCCGACCTTTCCACGATGCCTCTCGACGGCGGTGAAGTATGGTCTTTCATTCCAATTCGGTTCCGAATCGTCGTAGTACGAAATCGTATCGATCAAGTCTTCCGCGCCCGCTCCCGCACGAATAAAATCCGACATTGCAACGATCGAAGTTGAGTCCATGCCTCCACTCAACTGCGCGATCACAAGATCGTCTGGAGCACTGCGGCGTGCGACGGCCTGCCGGAAGAGTGAAAAGAAATGTCTTTCGTATTCGACATCGGTACGGTACAGGACTTTGTCCTGAAACAGTGGAGTCCAGTGCGGCACTTGGAGCGTGCGATGCTGTTCGAACTTCAGAAAATGAGCGGGAGGGACCGCCCGTATGCCTTTGTATGGAGTTCGCTCTCCAATCGGCAAGCCGGCAAGGTACGATGCTGCGAAATCGCCATCCAGCTCACGTGCCTTTCTCATGACAAAGAATGTCTCGAGATATGTGGACCAGAGGATGTGCTCTGTCGTCTGCTCGAAATAGAGCGTTCTTGTTCCGGCATGGTCCCGTGCGAGGTATAACGCGTGAGACGCAGCAGACCACAACGCGAGCGACCAGTCACCCACGAATTGAGAAAAACAGTCGTCGCCCCAGCGATCGAACGCCTTAAGAATAATCAGGGAGTCAGAGGACTCATGAGCCGGGATGCCGAGAAGTCCGCATAGATCCAGAGAGTTATCCAATCGACCATCGAATGCAAGCGTGTTTCCATACCCATCCACGAGCGGTTGAGATTCGAGATGACACCGCTGGTGCGTGTGATACGTCTGAAAGCCCATGCCGATTTCACCATCGATACGGAATGACGTCCCATCGGGAGCATATGGCTCTGAGGAGCATGCAAATCGGTCCAGGTTCTCTCGCTCAATCGGTCGCCCGTCACGGGCGCAAATTCCGAAGATGACGCTCATAGGTACACTCCATCAGCAGCGTTCCAACACCTGATAGATCTCAAGCAGGTTGGGCTGATCGTTCACGATCCGGCCTTCGACCTCCACCCAGGCAAACGACTCATAAGGGAAAATCTGCACGCCAAGGATCAGATCTGCCTGCCATCCGTGTCTGCGCAGGAGCAGGGCCGCCGCGGCAGAGCGTTCCAGTGGCGATGCCTGCCGGAAATAGAAAACACAAGCAAGATCCATCGCCTGACTTAACGCTTCAGTCGACAGACCCCACTTTTTCATCTGCCCGACCTCCCGCTGATGAAGTAAACCATGCAACGTCTTGAAACCACACAGGCGCAGCATCGAATCGACAAAGAGCAACGTGAACCAGCTTTCAATGACGAGTACCTGCATAGAGCCTCACGAACTTGGGGAGACGAGAAACCATCTGTTCCGTCAACGGCATAGAGCCTCCTCCAACTCCGGCATGCACAGGGCACGGTCCATATGGAGGGCGAGCGTGCGTGCGTATACCTGCCGGCGCGGGTCATTCCGCTCTGCGGAGGTAAGCCAGTCACCCCTTCCGTAGAGAGCCGAGACAGCGCCCAACAGAGGCATGTAGGCAAAACCCTCCTCGAACAGCGCTGAATCATACGAAGCAAGCCACACGTCCCGATATTTCAGTTTCAGAACAGAGTTCATGAAATCGCGCATGTCCGCACCCTCCACCCGGTTCAGCAGCAGCAGGTGTTGCAAAGTCACAAGGCAATTGCCGACGTATGCCTCGCTCCAGTCAATGAACTGGCAATGCCCACGGCCGGTGATGATATTGCCGGGATTCATATCGCCATGCACGATCGTCTCGGGGATACCGAGAATCTGTGATCGTTCGTAGATTCCTTCGAAAATGCTCCGGATTTCCTGAATTCGTCTTCTTTCGAGATGAGGGGCTTTCACTGAAGCCCGCAAACCCGCCACTTCTTCGAGATAGTCAAACAGTTCAGGAGCGCGCTTAAGAAGCACATCCATCCCCTGGTCGAAGGCTCCG